>Ga0272442_10000570_pt1 | contig 57689 bp, 48 predicted proteins | sample SSMForm2O_FD_200262 | JGI IMG/M metagenome (GOLD analysis project Ga0272442, IMG submission 200262) | Marine sediment archaeal communities from Little Sippewissett salt marsh, Falmouth, MA, United States - SSM-Form-2O | ecosystem: Environmental > Aquatic > Marine > Wetlands > Sediment ...
GATGCTCGTGATTACGATAGGTTGTGGAGGACATGGTGATTCAAGAGTCCGGGATTCCGGACTCTGGCGTCCGGGAATCCGGACGGGCGGTGTTGTTCTGGCCCGCAGGACAACTACTCTCGGAAGGTAGATGGAAGGTGGATGGAAGAGGGAGGGAGGGGGGGACGGAGAAGGTAGCAATAGTGTTGTAGTGGAATCGCCTGCTCCGTGAACTTGACCCCGACGCCGCACTGCGGCAAACTCTGCAGGTCGATGATAGGGAGAGGCGAGCGTGTTCACGGGCCTGATCGAGGAAGTTGGCGAGATCACGGCCACCCGTGCCGAGCGTGGTGGCCTAGCGCTAACATTGCGTGCCGCCATTGTGCGTGAGGGACTGGAAGTCGGCGACAGCGTGGCCGTGGACGGCGTGTGTCTCACCGCCGAAACCATGGGCGAGAGCGATTTCACGGTATTTCTCTCACAGGAGAGTCAGGGTCGAACCACTCTCGGAGGGGTCAAGGTTGGACACAAGGTCAACCTCGAGCGCGCCCTGGCACTGGGCGACAGGCTCGGCGGCCATATCGTGCAGGGACACGTGGATGCTCGCGGGCGCGTGACGAATGTGCGACGCGCGGGGGAGGGTCTGGAGGTCGAGATCCTCGCGCCCAAGGACGTGGCGCCGTACCTGGCGCACAAGGGCTCTGTCGCCGTGGATGGTATCAGTCTGACCGTGGCCGAGTTGCGCGGAGAGCGCTTCACAGTGGCCGTGATTCCGCACACCAGGGCCGCCACAACCCTGGACAATGCCCGGCCGGGTCGCGAGGTCAATCTGGAGGCGGATCTCATCGCCAAATACGTCGAGCGATTACTCTCGGTCCGGAGCAGCGGCAAGCCCGTTGATCTGGAACTCCTTGCCAGGGAGGGTTTTTTACGCTAACAGAGCCATTCCGGGGAAGCACCGGAGCATCGGGGAGGGGCTGGAGCAGCGAGCGCGATGGGCAATACGGAGATCGAGAAGGTCAAGGTCGCAATGCAGGCCCTCCAGCAGGGCCGGATGGTGATCCTCGTCGACGACGAGGACCGCGAGAACGAGGGCGACCTGACGCTGGCCGCGGAAAAGGTGACCCCCGAGTCGATCAACTTCATGACCAAGTACGGCCGCGGCCTGGTCTGCCTGGCCATCACCGAGGAGTGGGCCGACCACCTCGGTCTCGAGTTGATGGTGCGCCAGTCGCGCAACCACTCCAAGTTCGGCACTGCCTTCACCGTGTCGATCGAGGCACGCCACGGTGTGACCACCGGCATATCGGCGGCCGACCGCGCGATCACGATCCAGGCTGCGGTGGCGCCCGACGCCGATCCGCGCGACCTGGTCAGCCCGGGTCACGTATTCCCGTTGCGAGCCAAGACCGGCGGCGTGCTCGTGCGCACTGGGCAGACCGAGGGCTCTGTCGATCTGTGCCGCATGGCCGGACTCCGTCCCGCCGCCGTGATCTGCGAGGTGATGAACGACGACGGCAGCATGGCCCGGATGCCCGAGCTAGAGATCCTCGCCCGGAAGCACGACATCCCGATCGTCTCCGTGGCCTCGATCATCGAGTACCGCATGCGCAACGAGTCGCTGGTGATGCGCGCCGCCGAGACCATCCTGCCGCTCGCCGAGGGCGAGTTCCGCGCGATCGCCTTCGACAATCAGGTCGATCACGCGACCCACGTGGCGCTGGTGATGGGCGATCTCTCCGGATCCGAACCCCCGCTGGTCCGCGTGCACTCGATGTGCCTCACCGGAGACGTGTTCGGCTCACAGCGCTGCGATTGTGGACCGCAGCTCCACCGGGCGCTGCAGATGGTGGCCGATGAGGGACGGGGCGTGGTGCTCTACCTGCGCCAGGAGGGTCGGGGCATCGGCCTGCGGAACAAGCTCAAGGCGTACGCGCTGCAGGACTGCGGGCGTGATACGGTGCAGGCCAACGAGGATCTGGGCTTCCCGCCCGACCAGCGGGATTACGGCATCGGCGCGCAGATCCTGGCCGACCTCGGGCTTCGCCGGTTCCGGCTGATGACCAACAACCCGCGCAAGATCGTGGGACTGTCCGGGTACGGCCTAGAGATAGTGGAGCGCGTTCCGATCGAAATTCCGCCAAACAAGGCCAACGTCCGCTACCTCGAGACCAAGAAGAAGAAGCTGGGGCACATGCTCGACACGGTCGGCGACGACGGGGGCGAGAAGAGGGGAGAGGGCTGATGGCGCGAGTCCATGAAGGGAAGCTGGAGGCCGCCGGGCGCAAGTTTGCCGTGGTGCAGGCCCGGTTCAATCACTTCGTCGCGGACCGGCTTCTGGAGGGTGCGCTAGACGCGCTTCAACGACACGGCGCGGCCGAGGATGCGATCGAGGTGTACAAGGTCCCGGGAGCCTGGGAGTTGCCCTTGGTCGTCAAACGCGTGGCGGCGGAAGGGAAGTTCGACGCGATCGTCGCCCTCGGCGCCGTGATTCGCGGCGGCACGCCACACTTCGAGTACGTGGCGGCAGAGGCATCCAAGGGGCTGGCCCAGGCCTCGATGGAGAGCGGCGTACCGGTTTCCCTCGGAGTGATCACGGCCGACACCGTCGAGCAGGCCATCGAGCGAGCCGGTACCAAGTCCGGTAACAAGGGCTCCGACGCGGCACTAGCGGCCATCGAGATGGCGAATCTGCTCGCCGGTCTCGGGACGTAGAGCGGGCGGTGGGCGCACGGCGTCGAGCACGCGAGCGCGCGCTTCAAGCCCTGTACCGACTGGACCTTGCAGGCGGAACTGCACGGCAGGCGCTGGTCGATGCCCTCGATCTGTCCGAGGCTGCTCGCTCCGCCGAGATCCGCGATTTCGCTGATCGAATCGTACACGGCGTGGCCGAGCACCGCGACGAGATCGACGGCATCATCCAGGATAGCTCGCTCAACTGGCGGTTGCCGCGGATGGCGGCGGTAGATCGTAATGTCCTCAGACTGGCCGCGTACGAGCTGCTCTACTGTGAGGACATACCGCGCAAAGTGACCCTCAACGAGGCGATCGAGGTGGGCAAGCGATACGGCTCCGAGGATTCCGGCGCCTTCATCAACGGCGTGCTGGATCGCATTGCTCGCTCCACCTCCAAGGAGTGACCGGGCCCGTGGAACTGAGGATACGGCCAGCCACGCTGCCCGAGATCGACCGGCTCGAAGGGGACACCCTGGCGCTCGACCTGTTCGTCGAGGAACGACCGCCGCGGGGCCTGGCCGGTCTCGTTGACTGGCGGCTCAACGGATTGCTCTCGGACTGGTTGGCCGGCGGTGAATTCGACCCGGCCGGCGAGACACCGCTGCTTTTCGGCGGGAGTACGCGGATCGGGGTACAGCGGCTGTGTCTGCTCCCGCTCGGGCGGCGCTCCGGTCTCTCGGCGCCGATGCTGCCACGGATGTGCGACACCTTCGCCGATGTGCTGGCCCGTTCCGGGGCCCAGCGCATCGCCTCGGCGGTGCCCGGTGTGCTCGCCAGCCGCGCCACGGGCGAGCAGGCCGTGGAAGCCTGGCTGGCCGCGCTCGGCGTGCACCTGCCCAAGGTCGAGCTGACCTTGCTGCTCCCCGAGCCACAGGTAGCGGTGGCTGCCCGTCTCGGTCGCTCCAGCGGCTGGTACCTGCGGGATTGAGCCCGATGGAGGGAACGCCCAAGGGAACGAGCTGTCCGCGCTGCGGCCGGGAGGTCGCCCCGGATCTCGACTTCTGCGCGAGCTGCGGCGAGGGCCTGGCCGCGGTGCCGGCCGGCGGTCAGGCGCCTCCGCGCGGCTTCAACCTGGGAGAGCAGATCGAGCAGTGCGAGATCGCCGGCCAGCCGCGAGTATACGAACTGGGGGAGCGGTACCCGGCGCGAGACACCACGAGCGGCCGCGTGGTCGAGCTGCGCGTGATCCGGCCGCCGGCCGGCGTGCGGCCGGGGAACCTGGTGCGGTTCCGGGCATTCCTGCGGGCCGCCGGCTCGCTGCGGGCGGCTGGCTTGCGCGATTTGATTCGCTCGAGCGAGGAGGCGGGCTGCTTCCGCCTGGTACTCGACGCCCCGGCTGGCGAGCCGCTGTCTCGCTCCCTCGTCGGTCCTTCGGGTGCGCCCCGAGCGCTCGAACGCCAGCTGGCACGCGCGGTGCTGGACGCGGTCTGCGAGACCCTTGAGCGGGTCCACGAGGTATCGCTGCACGGCAAGCTATGGCCGGAAGCGATCCGCGTCGACTTCAACGCCGGCGGAGCGCTTGGCGGGCTGTGGCTCGACCTGCCGGGAGAGATCTGGTTGCAGCCCGATCCCAGGGAATCCGCCGAGCACACACCAAGGACCGCGGCCTATGTCGCACCGGAGCTGCTCGAGGGCGAGCCGCCCGCCGTGCCCGCCGATCAGTACGCGGTCGGCGTACTGGCCTACGAGCTGCTCACCGGGCGTCCACCGCGAGGGCTGGCGCCGCCGCCGAGCCAGGTGGCGTCCCGGTTGTCACCGGCGATCGACCGGGTCGTGGCCCGGGCTCTCGCCGAGCGGCCCAACGGCAGGTACGCGGCAATCGGTGACCTGCGCCGGGACCTGTACGAGGCCCTTGGCGAGGCCCCCCGGTCCCGCATCGAGGAGGAGCTCCGGGTTCCCGTGCCCGGGGCCATTGCCGCGGTCCCCTCGCCCTCGCTGCTGGAGCCGGCCACCTCGTCCCTGCCGCGCCGGCGGGGGCGCTTCTGGTCGGCGCTGGCCGTGCTGCTCGTTCTGCTCGGCCTGGCGGCCGGGGGCGCGGCCCTGTTCTGGGAGCGGCTCGCGGGCCCGTCGCGGATCGGGTCGCGGGATCCGGCGCAGCTGACCGTGCGCACGGTGCCGCCCGGGACCGCGGTCAACCTCGATGGCACCGATCTCGGGCACGCGCCGCTGACCCTCAACGAGGTCAGCCCCAAGGTGACGCATTTCCTGAGGCTCACGGCAGAGGGCCACCAGTTGAAGGTGGTCGAGGTGAAGCTGGATCCCGGCCAGCGACGGGTGCTGGTCGTACGGCTGGAGCCGGAGGATTGACGATATGTCCCACACTTTACAGGCCAAGACCCGTATGGTAGCGTTCGTGCGCATGACAGCGGAGCGCAAGCAATGAACTGGCGCGTGCTGATCGTAGACGATTCAGCGGCGACCCGAGCCTTCGTTACCTCCATCCTGGAGGCCATCGACGGCTGCGCGGTCACGGCCACGGCCAATGGCTTCGAAGCGCTGAAGGTACTTCCTCGGGGGGAATTCGACCTGATCATCACCGACATCAACATGCCCGACATCAACGGTCTGGAGTTGATCCACTTCATCAAGAAGATCCCCGACTACCAGGAGGTTCCGCTGTTCATCATCTCCACGGAGGGGGGCGAGCGGGATCGGGAGAAGGGGCTCTCGCTGGGTGCGAACGAGTATCTGGTCAAGCCCTTCTCTCCCGACGACCTGGAGACGCTGGTCCGGAAGTACCTGCAAGCCGAGGGCTGACGGATGAGTCCGCCCTCCGGCGAGCCCCCCAAGGGTCTCCAGGAGTTCCTGTCCGAAGCACAGGAGATAGTCGAAGGCCTCAATAGCGATCTGCTGGCCCTGGACCAGGCGGGCCGTGTCGGCGGGCTCGATCCGGATCTGCTCAACAGCGTCTTCCGCGGCGCCCATTCGCTCAAGGGCCTGGCCGGCATGTTCGGACTGGGAGGTATCTCCGAGCTGTCCCACGAGCTGGAGGATCTGCTGGACAGCCTGCGCCTGGGCAAGGTCGAGCTGTCTCCCGATCTGCTCGACCTGCTGTTCGAGGGCATCGAGACCTTCTCTCGGATGTTCCGCGATCTGGAGGCCAAGGGCGTGTCGTCCGAGGAGGATCCGGCGATCGGCGAGTACGTCGAGCGGTTGCGCCGGGCGGCCGCCAGCGAGGGACCGGTGGACGGTCCGTCCACGCCGGAGCTGGTGGGGCTCGACCGCGCGGTGCTCGATGTGCTCACCGAGTACGAGGAGCATCGGCTGAAGGAGAACCTCCGCGCCGAGCGCAACCTGTTCGTGGTCCATGCCGGCTTCGACCTGATGACCTTCGATGTCGGGCTCTCCGATCTGAACAGCGCGCTCAAGGGCGAGGGCGAGGTGATCTCGACTCTCCCCAGCTCCACACCGGGCGACGAGAACTCGATCGACTTCGAGCTGCTCTATGGATCCAAGCTCTCGCACGGTGAGCTCGAGCGGCTGGTGGGCGGCGAGCGCGTCTCGGTCAGCCCGGTTCCGGTCCGCCGCGATGCGACCGCGGCGGATCCGCCGCGGACCACCGAGGAGGCGACACGCCAGCATCGCATCCCGACCGAGGTGGCGGAGGAGGAGCTGCACGCCGAGCCCGAGGCTGCGCCGGCCAAGGGCGCGCAGGCACCGACGCCGCGCGGCGTGGGCCAGACGGTGCGTGTCGATATTCGCAAGCTCGACAACCTGATGCTGATCGTCGGCGAGCTGGTGCTGTCCCAGCTCGCCCTGCGCCGGGTCTACGAGGAGGTTCGCGACTCGGCAGGCTTCCGCGGCCCGGCGATCGAGCTGTTCAAGGAGCAGCGCGTGCTCGAGCGCCGGATCCGGCAGCTGCAGGACGGCATCATGGCCATCCGCATGGTGCCCCTGGGACCGACCTTCGACAAGGTCAGCCGCATCGTGCGCCGCATCTGCCGCGAGGCGGGCAAGGAGGTCGATCTCGACGTGGGCGGCGGCGAGACCGAGCTGGACAAGATGATCGTGGAGGATCTCTCGGATCCGTTGGTGCATCTGATCCGCAACAGCCTGGACCACGGTATCGAGGCGGGCGCGGACCGGCGGGCCGCGGGAAAGCCCGAGCGGGGCCGCATCCGGCTCACCGCGGCCCAGCGAGGAAGCCACGTGGTGGTCGAGGTCGCGGACGACGGATCCGGCATCGACGACGAGGCCCTTCGCGCCGCGGCGGTCCGTCGCGGCCTGATCGACCAGGCCCGCGCCGAAGAGCTCTCCCTCAACGAGACCCTCGACCTGATGTTCCAGCCCGGGCTGACCACGCGCGAGGAGGCGAGCGAGATCTCGGGGCGGGGCGTCGGCCTGGACGTGGTCAAGGCCAACGTGGCCAAGCTCGCCGGAGCGATCGAGGTCGAGAGCGCGGCGGGTGAGGGGACGCGCTTCCGCATGACCTTGCCGGTGACCCTCGCCATCGTGCGGGCGATGCTGGTCAGCGTGGCCGGGCGCACCTTTGCCCTGCCGCTGACCTCGATCCGCGAGAGTGTGGCCGCCCTGCCGGGCAGCATCGAGACCGTGGGCGAGACCGAGGTCTTCAGCTACCGCGAGGCGCCGCTGCCGCTGATCCGGTTGGTCGAGCACTTCCGGCTTTCCGCCGCAGGCCTGCCCGCTGGCCATGCGGCGCGCGCCGCGTTGGCCTGGCCCGAGGATTCCCCCGAGGGTTACGTGGTCGTGGTCGGGCTGGCGGAGCGGAGGCTCGGCCTGTTCGTCGACGATCTGATCGGCGAGCAGGATCTGGTTGTCAAGCCGCTCGGCTCGGCCTTCACCTCGGTCCGCGGCTTTGCCGGCGCTGCCGAGCTGGCCGATCGTCGCACCGTGCTCGTGCTCGATGCGGGAGACCTGATCGACGAGGTCCTCGCGCAGGGGGTGGCCCGTGGGTGAGCGGAAGAAGCCGCGTGCCGACCGGCGGGAGCGCCGGCGCCCGGGATACGCCGGTCGTCGCGAGACCGAGCTGGAGCGCGTCGCCGGATCCGCGCCGGAAGCTGAGGACCGGGCGCGTGCCCGCGCCGAGACCCTTGCCGCCTTCTACTCCCGGTTCCCGGACGCGCGGGAGCATCTGCCGGTGGCCTCGGTGGAGGCCTATCGCCAGGCCAAGGGCTCGCGGGTCGGACGCAGACAGCTGGCCGTGGACCAGGCCGAGTTCCTGTGGTTCGATCTGGCGGACCAGCACTTCGCCTTTGAGCTGACCGACGTGGAGGCGGTGCTCAAGGTCCCGACGATCGTGGAGGTGCCGCGCGCGCCGGAATGCCTTCTCGGCGTGGCCACGCTGAGGGGCTCGGTGGTGCCGGTCTTCGATCTGCGCCGGATACTGGGTCTGCCTTCACCGGCGCCGGTCAGGGAGTCCCGGCTGGTCCTGGCCTTCAACCAGGGCGAGAAGAACGCCCTGCTCGTGGACCGGGTGCGTGGCGTGATGCGCAGCCGGGAGAGCGAGGTCGAGAAGCCGCCTCATCTCGAGGGACCGGTCGGAGGCGCGGCGCGTGGTCTGATCCGCCGCAACGGCCGGATGGTGGTGCTGCTCGAGGTCGAGCCTCTCGTGGGAGTCGAGACATGATCGAGCGCGGTCGGCGGGACGAGGTGGTGCTGGTCGTCTTCCGGGTCGGCCCGGATCTGTACACCGTCGACGTGGCTGCGGTGCAGGAGGTGTTGCCCGCCACCGTCGCCACCCGCGTGCCCGGAGCGCCGGACTTCATCGAGGGGGTGATCGAGCTGAAGGGTCTGGTGATCCCGGTAGTGGACCTACGGCGCCGGCTCGGCTACGATGGCAAGGCCGAGGGCCGGAGCGCTCGCTACGTGATCGTGGCGGTGGGCGAACGGGTGATGGCGATGGCGGTCGACGAGGTGATCGAGGTGGTGCGGGTCCGGTCGTCTGATCTGGGGCCGGCTCCGGACCTGGTCCGGGAGTCGGGCGCCAGGCATGTGGTCGGTGTTGTGCGCGGCAACGAAGAGCTGACCTTGGTTCTCGATCTGGAGAGTGCGTTGTCCGCAATGGAGCTGGAAGCGCTGGAGGAATTCGAGAGCATCGCTCTTCCCGACGGAGAGCGAGCCAAGGAGTAACAGGGTGGATGACACCAAGGACATCCGCGAACGGTTGGTCGATCCCGACGACGAGGTTCGACGGCTGGCGGTGATCGAGCTGACCCCGCGGCGGGACGACGAGGCGCGGTCCATGTTGGTCCAGGCCCTCGGAGACGAGAGCTGGCGCGTGCGCAAGGTGGCCGGCGAGCAGCTGCTGGCCTTCGGCCGGGCCGAGGCGGTGGTGGCGGACCTGGTGGTCTGCCTGGCGGACGGCGACAACGCCGGACTGCGCAACGCCGCGGCCGAGACGCTGGCTCGCCTGGGCAGCCCGGCGACGGCGGCGTTGTGTCGGTCGGCCAAGGATCCGGATCGCGATGTGAGGAAGTTCTCGGTCGACATCCTCGGGGAGATCGGCGAAGCCGCAGGCGTCGAGATCCTGGTCGACGCACTGCAAGACGAGGACGAGAACGTGCGCGTCGCCGCGGCCGAGGCGCTGGGGCGGGTCGGCGGGGACCGGGCCCGGGATGCGCTGGCCGGGGGGCTCGACCGCGAGGATCTGATGCTGCGGGCCACGGTGCTCGACGCGCTGGCCCGGCTCGGCGCCGAGCTCCGGGCCTCCCAGCTGGAACCCTTCCTCGATGATCCGATCCTCCGGCGTCCGGCGCTGCTGCTGCTGGGCCGCTCCCCGGATCCCGAGGCCGTCGATCTGGTGGTCCGCCGCATCGGTGACCGGCGTCGGGGCTCCCGCGAGGCGGCGATCGTGGCCCTCGATCGTTTGCTGAGCCGCTCCGTAGGACAGGCGAGAAGGGAAGAGATCCGCAAGGTGCTCGCCGAGGCCATCGAGAGCGGCGCGCGGGCCGGCGTGGAGTCGGCGCTGCAGGGCGGCGATCGCGAGACCCGCTGTGCCGCGGCGCGGGTGTTCGGCTTCCTGGCGCAGCCCGAGTCCGCGCCCTCGCTGTTGCGAGCGGCTGCCGACGAGCAGGTCAGGCGCGAAGCACTCCGGGCGATCAAGCAGATCGGCGGCACAGCCGCGCCGGTGCTGATCGGCGTGCTGGCCGATCTGGCCCCCGAGGAGCAGGTGCTGGCCTACGAGGTGCTGGCGCAGCTCGGCGATGCGCGCGCCGCGCCAGCGCTGATCGAGGCGCTGGAGGAGCCGGACGACCAGACCCGTCGAGCCGCGGCCCTGGCGCTGGGCGGCCTGGGCGACGCCTCGGCCATCGGCCACCTCGCGGCCCTGCTCGGCGCGGACGACGCTGAGGTGGTCAAGGCGGCGATCGACTCCCTGGTCGTGCTCGCCAGAACCGAGCAGGGCGCTGTGGTGGCCGCGGCGCAGGCCGCGTACAAGGAGATGCCGAGCGGCGTGATTCGCCGGGCGGCGCTGCAGGTGCTGGCCCGTGCCGGGGGCGAGGAGCAGATAGCCCTGATGCTCTCCGCACTGCATCAGGACGAGCCCGAGTCCCGCATCATCGCGATCGGTGGCCTGCGGAACCTGCACCAGCACGACGTCGCCGGCCAGGGGCTGGATGCGATCGTCGGCGCGCTGACCGACGAGAACGCCGACGTTCGCACCGCGGCCGCAGACGCGCTGGGCGAGATCGGCGACAAGCGGGCGGTGGAGGCGCTGGTCTCCGCGGTGCAGGACGACAACGTGCTGGCCCGGGTGGCTGCGATTCGCAGTCTCGGCCGCCTGGCCGATCCGGCGGCGGCACAGGTGCTCAAGGCCATGGTGCGGGACGCGGTGGGCCTGGTGGCTATCGCGGCGATCGAGGCGCTCTCATGCACCGGCGCCGGGGAGTTCCTCGAGGTGCTCGACGCTTGCCTGGCGCAGGAGGATCCGGAGGTGCTCAAGGAGACGGCCAGGGCCCTGCGCGGCATAGCCGACCACAAGGCCGAGGAGGCCCTGCTGGCGCTGCTCGGCCGCGACAGCTGGGAGGTCCGCAGCGCCGCCGCCCGAGCCCTCGGTGAGCGCGGCGCCACCGCCGCGATTCCCTCTCTGCGGTCCCGGCTCGAGGTCGAGAGCGATGACTTCGTCAGAGCCACGCTGCGCGATGCGCTTGCGGCACTGGGCGAGCCGACACCGGGCGCGGAACCGGGCGATGGCGTCTCGGGAGACTCCGGGGAAGACACCTAGGACGATCGCATGAACTTCGACACCCCGCGCCATCCGCTTTCACCGGAGGAGTTCAGGCTCCTGCGCTCGCTGGTGCACGACTACGCGGGGATCTACTTCCACGACGAGATGCGCTACATCCTCGAGCGTCGGCTGGCCGGACGCATCGATGCGCTACACCTCTCCGGCTTCGCCGACTACATCCGTTACCTGCGCTACAATCCCAAGGGCCGTATCGAGCTGGAGGAGCTCACCGAGCAACTGACGACCAACGAGACCTACTTCTTCCGGGAGGATTTCCAGCTCTCCGCCTTCTCCGACGAGGTGCTGCCGCAGCTGATGGGCGGGAAGGACAGCCCGCCGCTGCGCATCTGGAGCGCCGGCTGCTCATCCGGCGAGGAGCCCTATACCATCGCCATGCTCGCCCTGGAGAGCGGGATCACCGCTGCCAGGCGCGTGGAGATCTTCGCGAACGACATCAGCCGCAAGGTCCTGGTGATTGCCCGGCGCGGTGTGTACGGACGAAGCTCCTTCCGCCAGACACCGTCCCGCTACCGCCATCGCTACTTCACCGCGCAGGACGGCAAGCACCAGGTCTCCGAGGATGTCAAGTCGCTGGTCACCTTCGGCCACCTCAACCTGCTCGACCGCCAGCGCGTCTCCACGCTCCGGCCCTTCGACGTGATCTTCTGTCGCAACGTGCTGATCTACTTCGACGTCCCGGCCAAGCGACAGGTGGTGGAGAACTTCTACCGGGTGCTGCGGCCCGGCGGGTACCTGCTGCTGGGGCACTCCGAGTCGCTGATCAACCTCTCCAGCGCCTTCGAGCTGGTGCATTTAAAGCGCGACATGGTGTATCGCAAGCCCCCCAAGGGCGGCAGGTCGGGGGACGAGCGATGAGCCACAAGATCCGTGCGCTGGTCGTCGAGGACTCCGCGTACAACCGGCGGACGATCGTCTCGATGCTCGAGTCGAGCGGTAAGATCGAGGTTATCGGCATCGCTGCGGACGGCGAGGAGGGCGTCAAGCAGGCCCTGATGCTCAAGCCCGACGTGATCACACTGGACCTCGAGATGCCGAAGATGGACGGCTTCACCTTCCTGCGCATCCTGTTCTCGCGGCGGCCCACGCCGGTGGTGGTGATCAGCTCCAACGCCCACAAGCAGAACGTGTTCAAGGCGCTAGAGCTCGGCGCGCTGGACTTCATCTCCAAGCCGGCCCGGCACATCGCGCCGGAGCTGACCACGATCCGCGACGAGCTGGTGCAGAAGGTGCTGGTGGTACGCCAGCTCAAGCGGACGGTCTTCGAGGACGGCGTGCGCACCGCGGGTGCGGCCGTGGGCACGGCCACCGGGCGACGCCGGCGGCGCATCTCGCAGGTGCTGGGGCCGCGTGATCAGTGGCGGCTTGCCGTTATCGGCGCATCTACCGGCGGTCCCTCGGCGCTGGCCCGGGTCCTCTCGGGTCTGGTGGGCGAGCCGCCGCTGTGTATCCTGGTTGCCGTGCACATGCCCCCCAAGTTCACCCGCGCCTTTGCCGAACGGCTCAATCGCAACTCGCAGTACAAGGTACAGGAGGCGTCCGACCTGGACGAGGTCGTGCCCGGCGTGGCGTACGTGGCCCCGGGCGGCAAGCACATGCTGGTGGAGAAGCGGGGACGCGGCTCGGTGGTGCGCGTGGTCGAGGAGCACGAGGGAGCAAAGTACCGGCCGTCGGTCGACCTGCTGTTCAAGTCCAGCGCCGAGGTCTTCGGCTCGCGGGCGCTCGGCGTGGTGCTCACCGGGATGGGCGACGACGGGCGTGAGGGAATCAAGGCGATCAAGGAAAAAGGCGGCCAGGCCATCGCCGAATCACAGGAGACGGCGGTGGTCTATGGCATGCCCAAGGAGGCCAAGAGCACCGGAGCACTGGATCGTCAGCTGCCGCTCGGGCAGGTGGCGGCGGCGATCGAGTCCTTTGCGGCGAAGCCGGAGAAGTGAGCGTGACGCACGTGCTGGTCATCGATGATTCGCCGACCATGCGGCAGCTGATCGCCTTCGCGCTGTCGCGTCTGCCGGAGTGTCAGGTCGATACTGCCGAGGATGGTCTGGCCGGTTTCAAGAAGCTGATCGCAGGCCAGTACGACCTGATCGTGACCGAGCTCAACATGCCCGTGCTCGACGGACAGAAGCTGCTCCGGCTGGTGCGCGGCGACCCGAACCACCGGGAGGTGCCGGTGGTGATTGTGACTAACGAGACAGACGAGGATTCACGCCAGAGGATGCTCGACGCGGGCGCCGCGGAGTATTTGTGCAAGCCGGTGCAGGCACCGTCGATCGTCGCAGTGGTGCGGAAGCTGATCGGAAGCGAGGACTAGCCAGATGCGAGCAATCGTCGTCGGCGCCGGAGAGATCGGCTACAACATCGCGGCCCAGCTGGCGCGCGAGAAGAACGACGTAGTCGTGCTCGACCGCAATGAGCAACGATTGCAGCGTGTGCGCGAGACCCTCGACGTGCAGACCTTTCGCGGCAACGGCGGGTCGCCGGAGTTGCTGCGCCAGGCCGGTCTCGAGCGCGCGGAGATCATCATCGCAGTCACGGACAGCGACGAGGTGAACGTGGTGGCCTGCGCGCTGGCCGGCGCTGCGGCCAAGGGCGCCGTGCTGGTGGCCCGGGTGCGGGACCCGGACTATCACCGGGAGAAGGGCCTGTTCCAGGCCTCGGGAATACACATCGACCTGGTGATCAACCCGGAGCGAGAGGCCGCGGAGCGCATCCTCGCGCTGCTCGAGATGCACGGGGCGGTGGACGCGATCCCCTTCGCCGACGGGCGGGTGCTGCTGCTCGGCGCGCCGGTGCTCGCCTCTGGGCCGCTCGGCGGCCGCAAGCTGCGGGATCTCGGTCCCGACCTCGTGCGGGGAGCGCTTGTCGCCGCGATCGAGCGCGAGGGCGAGGTGCTCGTGCCCAGCGGAGAGGAGCGCCTGTTGCCCGGCGACGTGGCCTACCTGATGACCGAGCCGAAGCGGGCCACCGATCTGCTGGCCGCCCTGGGGCACCGCGAGGTCACGGACAAGCTGGTCGTGGTCTTCGGCGGGAACAACATCGGCGTGGCCGTGGCCGAGGGCCTCGAGATGATGGGCTACCGCCCCAAGCTGATCGAGGAGGATCCGGACATCTGCGCCGAAGTGGCCGGGCGGCTGAACAAGACCGTGGTGCTGCAGGGCGACGCCACGGACGAGAAGCTGCTGCGCGAGGAAAACGTGGGCGAGGCGGCGGCGATCGTCTGCTGCTCGCGGTCCGAGGAGGACAACCTGCTCGCCGGGTTGCTGGCCAGGCAGATCGGCGTCAAGCGGGTGATGCTGGTGACCAACCGGCCGGGCTTCCTCCCGCTGCTCGGCCGCATCGGGGTCGACGTGGCGGTAAGCCCGCGACGCGCCGCGGTGGGCTCGATCCTGCAGTTCGTGCGGCATGGCAAGGTGCTGTCAGTGGTGCCGCTGCTCGAGGAGCGGGCCGAGGCCATCGAGTTCGCGGCGCTGGAGACCGCGGACATCGTGGGTAAGCCGCTGCTCGAGGCCAAGCTGCCCGCGGGCGCTATCGTCGGCGCGATCCTGCGCAACGACTCGGTGGTGATTCCCCGCGGCACCGACAGGATCCAGGCCGGCGACCGCGTACTGCTGTTCGCGATGCGCGAGGTGGTCAAGGCCGTGGAGAAGGCCTTCCAGGTGCGGCTGGAGTATTTCTGAACGGTCGGCCGCTCAGCCGTCGATCTTGATTGCCTCGACAATAGCCGCTAGCTTGCTCTCCCACTCGTCGACCGGAACCTGGCAGGTGCCCACGACCCGGTGTCCTCCGCCGCCGTACTTGAGCATCAGCGAGCCGACGTCGGTATTGGACGTCCGGTTGACGATGTTGTGGCCCACGGTGAAGACGACGTTCTGCTTGCCCTTGCCCCAGATCACGCGGATTGAGATGTTCTGCTCGGGGTAGAGCACGTACTCCTTGAACCGATTGCCGGAGAGGATCTCCTCCACGTCGAGCAGGTTGATGATCAGCGCGTTACCGTCGACGCGGCTGTTATCCTTGATCATCTTCTCGTAGCTCTGCTCCTGCTCGAAGTAGCGGATCACCCGCTCCTTGACGTCCTCGATCTCGATGATCTCCTCGGCGGTCTTGGTGCGGCAGTACTTGATCATGTCGCGCATCAGGTCGTGATTCGAGATGCGGTAGTCGTGGTACCGGCCGAGGCCGGTGCGCGCGTCCATCACGAAGCTCAGCAGCACCCAGCCCTTGGGCTCGAGGATTTCCTCGATGGTGAACTGGGCCGCGTCGCTCTGGTCCACGGCAGCCATCAGGCCGGTCTTGTCGAGGCGCGAGAACTTCTCGGCTCCGCCGTAGTAGTCGTACACCACACGGGCGCAGCTCGGCGCGGGGCGGCTGTCGCCCTCGAACTCGAAGTTCTGGCCTTGCTGCAGGCGCTCCTCCTCGCTGGAGTGGTGGTCGAACCACAGTCCGCAGCCTTGCACGAAGGGCACGTTGGTCAGGACGTCGTTCTCGGTCACCTCGATCTTGCCGTCCTGGACGTCCTTGGGGTGCACGAAGAGGTAATCGTCGATGACGCCGGCCTCCTCGAGCAAGACGGCGCAGACGAGACCATCGAAGTCGGACCTGGTGACGAGTCGCATTGCAGACTCCTTTGCTCCGGGGCTGTTGTGTCGGTATCAGCAGACACCTACGACAGGATCTAGCAGGCTGGCCCCGATGGGTCAATCGGTTGATTCAGGTGGCCCGGCTTTCATCCGCGTCGGCGCCGGGGGCGCTGTGGTTGCGGCCTCCATCGCCGCCCCCAGCGCCCGGCTGGCCATCGCTTCGATGTCGGGCCGGACTCCATGGCCGTCGTTCTCACCGCTGGGCCGGAAGAACCACTTGTGCGAGCAGTTCGCGGTCAGTCCGCTGCTGGGCAGCTCGAAGCTGTACAGGTCGCCGAAGCAGCTCGCCGCGCCGCCGGTCTCCTCGCCGACCAGCGTGCCCAGGCCGAGGTCCTTGATCGCGCTGGCAAAGGCCGTGCCCGAGGAGAACACGCGCGGTCCGATCAGCACGTACAGCTTTCCGCTGAAGCGCAGCGGCTCGGCGCGAGGCTGGATCAGGGGCACCTCGAAGTCGTGGATCTCGCCGTCTGACACGTGGTCCGGGATGTGACCGGGGTACCGCGGGCGGATCTGGGGCGAGACCTTGAGCCGGATCCGCGAGTACTGCCGGAAGGGTCGATCGGTCAGGTACTGCAGCAGCTCGTCACCCAGCGCCGAGTTGCCGCCCCAGTTCTCACGCAGGTCGATGATCAGCCATCTCACGCCGGCGTCGCGGATCTTCTGAAAGCTCTGCCTGATGAAGCTCTCGAAGCCAAGCCCGTTTTCGAAGGAGCCCACGGTGAGCAGGGCGCCGCGGTCTTCCAGCAGCTCGATGCCGAAGGGCTGCGCGCGCCGCATCTCTGCGCCCAGCGTGCCTAGCATGTGCACGCCCTCGATCTCGCGGATCAGCGTCTCGCCCTTGGGAGAGCGCAGCTCACAGCGCAGCTCCTCGACCTCGCCGTGGGCTAGCCACCAGAACTGCGGCAGCCGGCTGGTGAGATAGGCCCGCCGCCAAACCATCCGCTCGCCGCTGACCAGCGAGAGCGGGCCGGCGAGCCGCTCGCGCGCGGGCCTGCCGTTGATGCGTAGCAGCTCTGCGCCCTCGGGCACGTCGCTATCCACGGGCGCCCGTCGCACCAGCGCGCGCTCGCCCTCGAACTCGAGCTCGAGTGGGAACACCTCGTCGCCGAGCCAGGTCGAGGCGCTGTACGCGCTGCTCGGCGGTGAGATGCTGGTGTGACCGTCGCCGAGCGCCGCGACCAGCGGTGCGGCCAGGCGATAGAACTCGACCGAGTCGAGCGACTCCGTGAGCTGCGCCTCGACCGCGTCCCGTCGCTGCTGTAGCTCTTCGAATGAGGTGTGCGTGTACGGGGCCGGGTGCACCGTCTCGATCGTGTCGAACAGCATGTCGAGGTCCTCGCGCAGCTCCTCGGGCGAGCTGCCCAAGAACTGGCCCGAGGCGATCAGCAGCCCAAGCATGGCGCCGGCCAGTCCCAGGGCCAGCCCGCCGAGGATGCCGACTAGGATCTTGAGGGTGCGCATCGAGGCGATCATACGGGGACGGACTGAACTTAACAACTTTCTCTGACTGCCAGCCACCTACACCTGACCGCCAAGACCCTAAGACCCTACTAGACCCCGCTAGACCCGACCGAGAGTAGTTGGACCGAAGGCGAGCCGCTCGGTAGATCCTCTATGATCACGAGCTTGTAGCTGTTCGGCACCAGGAATCAGAACTACTCTCGGTCTGGATCTCAAGTTCGACTGCGAGTGCTCAACGACCACCCCAGTCACGAACAAGATCGTTAATGATTGCATGACCATGGCCATTGGGATTCCTGAAATCGAACTACTCTCGGTCGGGAACTGTGGGCGACCTGCGGCCGCTTGCCAACCTCCCGGACTCACCATATAATCCGCCCATGGAAAAGCACGGTCTGTTAGAGGCGGCGTGCATCGGTGCCCTGTTACTGATCTGCGCACCAGCAGAATCTCGCGCCGGCCTTCCACCGGACGGCTGGGTCGTCTGGGCCAGCAACCGGAGCGGCGGCCGCCACGAGATCTACATCAAGGCGGCGGACGGCTCCTCGGGCCCCACGCGACTGACCCATTCGGGCGCGCGCTGGCCCACCTGGTCGCCGGACGGGCGGTGGATCTCGTACGCGGCCAACGCCAGCTCCGACATCTCCGCGCCCACACGGGTGATGCGCTGGGACGGGAGCGAGGACAAGAAGATTCACGACGGCCGGCCCGAATTCTGGCTTCACGACGGCTCGGGCATGGTTGTGCGCGACGACGAAGATCACTACCTGGTCGACCCGGAGAACGGCTCGAGCTCGCTGCTGTTCCGCAAGAGCCAGTTCGACCAGGTGACGAGCAAGGATCTCAACCCCGGCGGGATCTCCCATGACGGACGCTGGCTCGTGGCCCACACCGACCGCTACCGCAGAGGGTACACCGGCGACAACGGTGCCTTTGACAGCTATCACAGCGCCGCGATCTTCGACCTGAACGACAAGTCCAAGATCTACTTCTTCGGCGGCGGCTGCGAGCCGACCACGCCGCCGGGCGGGAACTGGGTCTATCATGTGTGCGGCGACGAGGATGTGTGCCCGACCAAGCCCGACGTGTACAAGATGCGGCTCGGAGATATCAACAACCGCAGCAGCTACCAGGCCGAGGTCGACTTCGCGGATGCGGACTGGGGCCACGAGTACTTCCCCCGGGTGTCCACGGACGGAAACTACCTCACGTACGGCGCCAGCACGGGCTGTCACGACCACAACACCTGCGACTACGACCTGTTCAGCCACGAAATCGGCGCGGGCAGCCAGCAACGGGATCGGATCGTCACGCACTCGAGCAATGACCAGTGGCCGCACATGTACGTGGGCCCGCTTTGGGGCACCGGCGACACGGACGCGGACACGGACGCGGACACGGACACGGACGCGGACGCGGACACGGACGCGGACACGGACGCGGACACGGACGCGGACACCGACGCGGACACGGATGCAGACACCGATACCGATACCGGTCTGATCGAGATCGAGCACGCCAAGATCAACTGCGGCAGCAACCAGTACGACGTGGACGGCTGGCTGCGCGACGACGCGTGGGTCATCGGCGGCGCTGACTGGGTCAATCCCAACGAGGTCAGCACGGCGGGCGTGGCCAACGCGGCACCAGCTCGGGTGTACAAGAGCGTACGCCACCGCGACGGGCAGAACGAGGACTTCCACAGCTACGACTTCCCGATCGTGAACGGGCCGTACCTGCTGCGCATGCATTTTGCCGACGCGTACGACGAACGCTCCATGGACTACTTTGCCGAGGGCGTGCAGATCCTCGACGACTTCGACATCACCTCCGAGGCCGGTGGCAAGAACATCGCGCTGGTCAAGGACTTCCACGTGCAGGTCGCGGACGGCAACGGCCTGCAGATCCGCTGCGAGAGCCAGGGTGACGTGTTCGAGGCCGGCATCGAGCTGATCTTCGAGGGCGGCGACTCGGACGCGGACACGGACGCGGACACGGACGCCGACTCGGACACGGACGCGGACATGGATTCGGACATCGACGCGGACACGGATTCGGACACAGACGCGGACAGCGACACGGATACAGATAGCGACGCTGATACGGATGCTGATACGGACACGGATACGGACACCGACGCGGATATGGACACGGACTCGGACACGGACTCGGACCACGGCGACGACATCCGGGAATGCGGCTGCGGCACGGTGCCGTCGCTCTCGTGGTCGTCGGCCTCGCAAGCGGGCGCGGGCTCGTCCGGGGGCGTGCTGCTCATGCTGCTGCTCGTGCTCGGAGCGCGCCGCCGAAGATGATCCTGGTCACCGGCGCATCGGGCACGATCGGCGCGCGCCTGGTGCGCGTGCTGCTGGCGCGCGGCTTCCCGGTGCGCGGGCTGGTGCTGGCCGACGATCCCGCGGTGAGTCGCCTGCTCGAGACGGACTGCGAGATCGCGCGCGGCGACATCACACGGCCCGAGACCCTGGGCCGGGCCTTCGACGATGTGGACACGGTATACCACCTGGCCGCCGTGCTGCTGACGCGGGACGAGAGCCTGCTGCAGCGGGTGAACGTGCAGGGTACGAGCAACGTGCTGCAGGCCTCAATCAGGGCCGGAGTCCGGCACTTCGTTCAGGTCTCCTCGGCATCGGTGGTCTACCCGCGGTCGACCCCGTACTCGCGCAGCAAGCGCGAGGGTGAGGACACGGTCAGACGGAGCAACGGAATTGCCTGGACCATCGTGCGGCCGACCCTGGTCTTCGAGCGCGAGGAGGGGCTCGAGTTCCAGATCTTCCGCGAGCAGGTGCTGCGCTTTCCAGTGGTGCCCTTCGTGGGCCGAGGTGACGCGCTCAAGCGGCCGGTGCTGGTAGACGACCTGGTCTCGGGCCTGGCCGCGATCGCCGGGTGCGAGCGGAGCTTCGGCAAGACGTACAATCTCTCCGGCGGAGAGGCGATCTCGCTGCGCCGCATGGCGCGCCTGCTGCTGGAGCGCCACGGTTTGGCCCACCGGCCGATCCTGCCTCTGCCCGTGCCGCTGTGCCGGGTGCTGGCCCGAGGGCTGTCGAGGCTCGGCGTGCGCGCGCCGCTCACGCCCAGCGCCGTGGCCGGGCTGACCCAGGACGCGGACCTGAACCCGGCCGAGGCTTGCGAAGACCTCGGGTACGAGCCTCGCGGTTTCAGCGAGGCGCTGCAGCTCGTTTTCCCTGTCGTCTCACAGGACCGCCGGGCAGCGGTCCAAGGGAGGACCTGACCATGCTCAAGGCGGTGATCGGCGGTGTGTCCATGATCCTGGCCCTGGTGGCGCTCGGCTGCGCCGGCGCGGGTGGCGGCACGGCGGGCGGTGAGGCCGAGAAACCGAGCGCCGAGGAGCAGAACGCGCTCCAGGCCGTGAGCGCCGAGCTCGACGCGCTGGTGGTCTGGTCCAGCTCGCGCAAGGGCAACCACGACCTGTACCTGACAGGCACCAAGACCTGGAAGCTGACCCAGCTGACCAGCGGCGAGAATGTCGACTGGTTCCCGCGCTTCTCGCCCGACGGCAGCACGATCATCTTCACCCGTTCGCGCAAGGGCTGGGTGTACGAGCGTGACGCGAACAAGCTCAACAAGTGGGACGTGTTCACCGTGCCCACGGCCGGCGGCGAGGCGAGCAGGATCGTTGACAACGCCTCCTGGGGCAACTGGCTGGGCAACGACAAGATCATCTTTGTCCGGCGGACCAAGGTCTTCACCCGCGAGCTGAAGGGCACCGAGGAGACCCTGCTGGTGGACAGCGAGCAGGTAGAGGGTCTGGGCGGCGCGCACCTGCAGCAGCCGCAGCTCTCGCCGGACGGCCGGTACCTGGCGATGACCCTGCGCGGGCCGCGGCGCGAAACCGGGATCCTCGATCTCGAGACCAAGGCGTGGGTGGCCACGGGCAAGGGCTGCCAGATCAACTGGCACCCGGAAGGAAAGCGCATCTACTGGATCAATCCCTCGGGCAACGGCGGCAGCGAGGTGTTCAGCATCGAGGTCGCTGACGGCAAGCCCAAGCAGGAGTACGGGTACGAGGAGATGCGCTTCGTCGATATCCCGGGCCGGCGCTCGCACGAGTACTTCCCGCAGATGGACCAGCAGGCCGGGTGGATGGTGTGGGGCGCAACACAGCGCGGCCACGACCACGACGTCGCGCCGTACGAGATCTACATCTGGGAGCTAGGCGCCTCGCCGGACGCGATCACCCGGATCAGCTTCCACTCGGGCAACGACCGCTGGCCGGACATCCATGTCAACCGGTAGCTCCCAGCTTCGCGAACGCGAACGCAAACGCAAAAGACGCCTATCCGGCCTGCCGCGAGCCTTGTTTGCCTGCCTGGTGCTAGCCCTGGTGTCCCTGTGCCTGGTTCCCGTGCTCGACCGCGGCCTCACGTCGCACCGCGCGTCCGAGGCGATCGAGGCGCTCTCCGCGATGGCGCCGTCGCAGGCCGAGAAATCAGCGCAGCGGCCCAGCGACGCCGACCTGCTCGAGCTGCGCACGGCCCGGCCCTGCCTGGCCAGCTGGGGCAACATCGGCGGCTGCGGGGCCGGCGGCGGCGGCTCGGGCGCGGCCACGGGCGGGGTCAAGTGGGTCGGCCGCGGCGTGACCGGCGGCGCGGTCGATGTGCAGCTCACTGGCGGCGAGACCTTTCTCGAGGGTGGGTACTACTCGAGCATGACCCTGCGGCTGGGCACCGAGCTCGACCACAAGTGGATGATCGCGGCCAACGTGCCCTTCCTGGTCAACGTGCAGCAGGTGGATGTCGAGCCGCTCGGCGAGAGCCACACCGCGGTGCTGCCCGCCTTCGGCGACCTGAGCCTGGAGCTGACGCGCAAGCTGGGCATGGACAACGCGAGCAGCGTGACCTTCACCCTGGGCGTCCCCACGGGCGATCACGACGCCGTGCGCGAGGGCGTGGTGCTGCCTCAGCAGATGCAGCCCGGCGCGGGCAGCTTCTTCGGCGCGATGACCTTCGAGCACACCTTCGATCAGGAGTGGGGATTGATCGTGCTCGGCGGTTCGGTGAGCTACGGCGGCGGGGAGAACCAGATCGGCGAGGACGCGGCAGGCAACCTGCGCGGAGACCGGCGCAGCTCGAGCGCCGGCGCCTGGATTTATGCCGGGTACATCGCAGGCCCCTTCCTGCCCTCGGCCGGGCTGACGCTGACCAGCCGGTTCGCGCACAACCAGGAGACGCGGTACAACTCCTCCACCCTGGCCTACGAGACCCTCGATCTCGATGATTCGCTGTACCTGGCCAGCCTGCAGCTGGCCACGGAGTGGTCCAGTGACTATATCGCCTTGCTGCTGGCCGTGTCCGCGCCCTTCTCGCTGACCACGGGCAAGCCCGAGAGCGTGAACGTCACCCTCGGGCTGCAGACGTCGTTGTTCTAGGCATGACCGCTTCCAGCATCGAGACCGTCTGCGTGCTCGGCGGCGGCGGCTTTCTCGGCTCGCACCTGGTGCGGGCGCTGCTCGAGCGCGGCGGGTTCACCGTGCTCGCCGTGGACCGCCGCACCGACCGCCTCCGGATCGAGGATGCGCGGCTGGCCGTGCGTTGCGCGGACCTGGCCGCGCCCGGGTTGATCGAGGAGATCGTGGACGCGGCGGATCTGGTCGTGTCCTGCACCGCACTGTGCAATCCGGCGCTGTACAACACACGGCCCGTGGAGGTGATCGAGGGCAGCTACGACCACCTGGTGCCGCTGGTCGATCGCTGCGCCGAGCAGGGCCGCTGGCTGGTGCACTTCTCAACCTGCGAGGTGTACGGCGCCAACGACGGCGCGCCGATGAGTGAGCGGGAAACGCCGCTGGCGCTCGGCCCGGTGCAGCGGGAGCGCTGGAGCTATGCCTGCGCCAAGCAGTTGCTCGAGCGGCGGATCTGGGCTCGGGGCAAGCACAATGGCCTGCCCTTCGTGATCGTGCGGCCGTTCAACGTGATCGGACCGTGGATGGACTATCTATCCGGCATCGACGGCGAGGGCACGCCGAGGGTGCTGGCCTGCTTCATGCGCGCGCTGCTGTTCGACGAGCCCTTGCTGCTCGTCGATGGCGGCGGACAGCGCCGCAGCTTCATGCACGTGGATGAGTTCATCGATGGCGTGGTCGCGATCATCGAGCGGATCGAGTCCTGCCGCGGCGAGATCATCAATCTCGGGCATCCGGAGAACGACGTGTCGATCGCAGAGCTGGCCGGCATGCTGCTCGAGCTTGCCGATGAGCGCGGACTGCGGCATCGGGCCGGAATGCGGCAGGTCACGGCCGAGGAGATGTACGGCGAGGGGTACGACGACATCGCGGCGCGCGTGCCCGATATCACACGGGCCCGCGAGCTGCTCGGCTGGCGGCCGCGGATCTCGCTGGCCGAGATGCTGCCGGGCATCCTCGACGACTACGTGACGCGGTACAGCGACCGGGCCGCATCCGGAGCGGAACGCGGATGAGGCTCGGTGTGATCATCCCGGCGTACAACGCCGGCGCCACGCTGCCGCGCGTGGTGCACCGCCTGCCGGACGACCTGTTCGTGGCGCTGGAGCGGATCGTGGTCGTGGACGACGGCAGCGCTGACGACACGGCGCGCGTGGCCGCCGACCTGGCAGAGCAGGATCCGCGAATTTCACTGCTGCGGCACGGGTGCAACCAGGGGTACGGCGCTGCGATGAAGACCGGCCTTGGTGCGATCCGCGATGCAGGGCTCGACGCCGCGGTCTGCGTGCACGCCGACGGTCAGTACGCGCCCGAGGAGTTGCCCCGGCTGCTTCGTTGCGCAACGGACCAGGGCCTGGATCTGGTCCAGGGCTCGCGCATCGCCTCGGGCACGGCCCTGTCCGGGGGCATGCCGCTGTACAAGTACGCGGCCAACCGCGGCCTGACCTTTGTCGAGAACCGCGTGCTCGGCCTCGGCTTCTCCGACTATCACTCGGGGTACCTGCTGTACGGATCTCGCGCCCTGCGCGAGATCCCGGTCGGGGGCTTGAGCGACAGCTTCGACTTCGATCTCGAGGTGATCGCCAGCGCCCGGGCGCTGGGCCTGGCCCTGGGCGAGGTTCCGGTGCCCACGCACTACGGCGACGAGGTGTCGTACTTGAGCCCGGTGACCTACGGCCTGCGCTGTCTACGCGTGATGCTCAACTACCTGCGGGGTGCGTACCCCCGCACCTGAAGGAGTGCCCGTGACTTCACGCATCTTCGCGTTCGTGCTCGCAGTCGCGCTTGCGCTCGTTGCTGCGCTGGCCTGCCTGACCGGCGGGCGGACCGCCTTTCCCTGGGTGATGAAACCCCTCGGCGCTGGGAGCCCTCCGATCTGCGACGAGGTGCAGACCCTCAACGCCGGATACGATCGCGCCAGCTCACGGGTGCTGGTACGGACCGTGACCTCGCCGACGCGAGCCAACCTCGACTTCGCCGCTTATCACGCCAACGTGATGCTGCACGACCCGTCCGAGGAGACGGTGCCCGCGCCCGGCGACGAGGTTCCCGGCGCGGACGACGCCTTTGACGGCTGCCTGATGCCCGGCTCGGTACGGATCGCGCTCGACGAGACACCGCTGACCGAGGCCGAGCGGCGGCGGCCGCTGGCCTTCTCGCCGCTGGTCGATTTCCTGGTGGAGCGGGACTATGCCCACGCCGAAGCGCTCGAGGACGCCCGCTCGTCGATCCGTTCGGAGCGCTGGGGGCGGCCCGGGCCGGCCGCCCGGGCGTACCAGGAGGGCAGCGAGGCGTACCTCCACCGGACCGAGGCTGGCCTCGAGCTGTGGGTAACGATCGAGTTCCAGCCCTGGGCGCGGTTGTTCCTGAACATGCCCGACGCGGACGGCGACGGCTTCGCCGAGGTGCACGGCAGGATCGATCCCGCGAGATTTCCGCCGGAGCTGGCCAGGCTGGTCGATGAGGAGTACCTCGTTCGCGAGCTCGACGCGTCCGAGGTGCGAACCTGGGCCGACAACCTGGCTTCGTACTGGTATCCCTCGTACAACACCGACATCGCCGAGCTGGACAAGGGCAAGGCCTGGCCTGATGTGAGCGTGGAGGCCGGGGTGCGCGCGGCGCTCGGCGGCCTGGTCGTGGAGCAGCCCACGATCCTGCTGCGCGGCAAGCCGCTGGGCCAGACCGTGTACAATTTGTTCGTGGTCCAGGGCATGGCCTGGCTGGCGCCGGGGAGGAACAAGGGTTCCGCCTCCGCCCCTGGCTCTGGCGTAACAGGCACGGGGCCGAGGAAGACCAGCGTGATCCTCGGAGGGATCGAGCAGCAGATCCAGCAGGAGCTGATGGCCGGGGGCGAGGGCAAGTGGGAGGTCTGGTTCGAGGGCGTGCAGGCCCTGCACGATGACTTCAGGGCGCAGCTGGCAAAGGTCCCGGAGGATGCCAAGGCCGTTCCCGGCAAGGACGGGTACCTGTTCTACACCCGCTCCTTGGAGTCGGTGCTGGGCGGCGACCTGCGCGAGCAGCCCGTGGGCAAGGATCCCTTTCCCGTGATCGTGGGCTTCAAGGACTTCCTCGACGAGCTGGGCGTGGATTTCCTGCTGGTGCCCGTGCCGACCAAGCTCGAGGTGTTCCCGGAAAAGTTGGCCAGCGAGCCGATACCGCGCGCCGCCCAGGGTGCAATCAACCCGTACGGCCGCAAGTTCCTGTACGAGGTGGGCCGGGCCGGGGTGGAGGTGGTGGATCTGCTGCCCGTGTTCCTGAAGGCTCGGCGCGAGCACGAGACCGGCATCGAGGAGGTGTATCAGCGGCAGGACACGCACTGGACCAGTCGCGGTATTCGCCTGGCCGCGGGTACGATCGCCGAGCGCATCCGCAAGTACCCCTGGTACGCCGATCTCGAAAAGCAGTGCATGGACCTCGGCGTCAAGGATACGAGCTTCACGCGTTACGGCGACCTGCACTCGCGCCTGCCCGAGGAGCAGAAGCAGGGGTACCGGCCGCCCACGCTGCCCGCGCAGCAGGTGCTGATGCCGGACGGCAGCCTGTACGACGACGATCCGGACAGCCCGGTGGTTGTGCTCGGCGACAGCTTCACCGGCGTGTTCCAGCGAACCGACTGCAAGCACGCTGGTATCTCGGCGCACATCGCACATCGAATCAGGTATCCGGTCGATCTGGTGATGAGCTATGGCGGCGGGCCGGGCGTGCGCAAGAAGCTGCTGCGCCGCGGCGTGGAAAACCTGAAGCAGAAGCGGCTGGTGATCTGGATGTTCGCGGCGCGGGATCTGTTCGATTACTGGGAGGACTGGGAGGTGCTGCCCGAGGAGCGGGCGGCGCAATGAGGCGTGGGGGATCGTGTCGCTGCTTCGCAGCTTCAGTCGTTTCGTTCCGCCCGATCCCCGGGCTTACGCCCGGGGCTGATTGATGTCGCCGCTCCGCGGCTCCGCGCCCGGAGCCCCGAAGGGGCGACATCCATCAGCCCGGGGCGTGAGCCCCGGGACCTTTATCGGCGACCGAGCACCCGGAGCCCCGAAGGGGCGACATCCGTCATCCCGGGGCGTGAGCCCCGGGATCCTCGAGGCGTTCCTCTGTACTGCATGCTTACTCACGGCCTGCACCGAGCCCGAACCACCGCCTCCTGCCGACGGCCTGTTCGACGACCTGTTCATCCTCTCGGACGCGGTGCGGGCCGAGCTGGCGCCCGTGGCCCCATCCTCGGAGCGGGCCGCGCCGCTGCTCGAGGACCTGGTGCGCCGGGCGCGAGAGAAGACCACGGGCAAGGCGCCCGAGGCCGCGGCCCGGGCACTGGCCGGGCTGCTCTTCGACGAGCTGGGATACCGGCGCGAGATCGAGGATCGGTCCCCGCGCTTGATGCTTCTGCCGTACGTGCTGGCCGAGCGGCGCGGCTCCTGCCTGGGACTGTCCGCACTGTACCTGTCACTGGCCGAGCGCGTGGGCCTGCCGGCCCGCGCCGTGCTCGTGCCGGATCATCTGTTCGTGCGGGTCGATGCCCCGCAGGGCCACGTCAACGTGGAGCTGCTGCGCCGGGGTGAGCTGATGCCGGACGCGTGGTACCCGGAGCGCTTCGCGGTGCCGGCCGGCGTGTCTGCGTACCTGCGGCCGCTGTCCGCGGCCGAGCTGCTGGCCGTGCTGCGCTTCAACCTGGCCAACGCGTATCGCGAGCGCAAGCGGCTGGCAAAGGCGTGCCGGTTGTACCAGAGCGTGGCCCGGGCTTTTCCCGAGTTCGCCGAGGCCCAGGCCAGCCTGGGGCTCACGCTGCAGCTGCTCGGCGAGCTGGACGCGGCTGACGCCGCGTACCGCCGGGCCGCGGAGCTGCACCCCGCGCTGCCGGGCCTGGATCAGAACCGCAAGGCCCTGGCCAAGGCCAGGCGAGAAAGGCTCTAGCCACGGCGTCGGACCAGTAGCGCCAGCATTACCGCCAGCCCGGCCGTGGCCAGGACCGCGGCCCAGCCCGTTGCATTTAGTGCGTTGCAGCCGCCCAGGACACGGACATTGGCGTCAGCGTCCGTGTCGCTGTCAGAGTCCGAGTCGGTGTCGGCGTCGGTGTCGGCGTCGGCGTCGGCGTCGGCGTCGGAGTCGGTATCGGCGTCGGCGTCGGCGTCGGAGTCGGCGTCGGTGTCGGAGTCGGTGTCAGCGTCGGTGTCAGCGTCGGTGTCAGCGTCGGTGTCAGCGTCGGTGTCAGCGTCGGTGTCAGCGTCGGCGTCGGTGTCGGCGTCGGCGTCGGTGTCGGCGTCGGAGTCGGTGTCGGAGTCGGCGTCGGTGTCGGCGTCGGCGTCGGTGTCGGCGTCGGTGTCGGCGTCGGCGTCGGTGTCGGCGTCCGAGTCGGTGTCCGCGTCCGTGTCCGCATCCCCGCCTGGCACAAACAGGCTCGGCGTCATGTCCTCGGCAGTCTCGAAGGTCAGCCGCACCGCGTCCGCGTTCGTACCGCCCACGGGCCAGACATAGATCTCCCGGTCGCCATTGCGGTAAGGCCCCTCGAACAGCTTGCCGCCAAACACGACCCACTGCCCGTCGTTGCTCACCCGCTGGCCGTGGATGTAGAACTTGTCCGACGTGTCCAGTCCCACGAAGAGCGTCGAGTCCGAGACCTCGCCGCGATCCGCGTCGAAATCGGCCCTGAGCACGGGTCGGCTGCCGGTGCGGGCCGTGGTGATCAGATAGCTCCCGTCCGGCGCCCAGGCCGGGCTGCAGTCGCCGCGCTCCATCTGGCTGTTGGAGATGTAGCGCTGCTCCACCAGGTCCACCACCTCGGTCACGTGACCCGGGGTGAGGCGGAACACCAGCAGGTAGCGGCCGCCCACGTGAAGTTCTGCGGCCTGGGAGATCTTCTGGCCGTTGTACGGCGACTCGCGCGCATCATAGATCGTTTCCAGCGAGTCATTGGCGAGATCGTAGCGCACAGCGCGGTACCCGTCGCCGGCCACGGCCGTGATCGCTCCGCCGCCACGGGTCCAGCTCGCGGTGTGTCCGGAGTCGATTACCTTGCGCTTGTCAGAGTAGTCGTGGTTCATGATCCACACGCTGCCCGGGTTGCGTACGAACAGGATCTTGCTGCCGTCGGGCGAGAAGCGGGGGTTGGTTTCCTCCTGGCCGGCCTCGGTGACAAGCTCCTCGGACCAGCTGTCCACCCTGGAGTGGAAGATGCGGTTGCTGCGAACCCAGAGAATACGCGCGCCGGGCAGGCGCTGGCCCACAGCCGTGCGCGCGGCGAGCTGATCCGCGGGAGGCTCGATCGGCGAGGCCGTGGCCGCGCAGGGCAGGGCGAGCAGGGATAGAGCTGCCAGCAGGACGACGGCCCGCATCCTGGCGCAGCCGCGGATCATCTGCCGGCTCCGCAACAGCGGATCGCCAGCGCAGGCAGGAGCAGCAGGGCCGCGAGTACCAGGGCGGCGCCCGTGGGCGCGGCCGAGCAGCCGCCCACGATCAGGGTGTCTTCGTCGTACGCGGTGTCAGTGTCAGTGTCTGCGTCGGCGTCGGCGTCGGTGTCAGCGTCGGTGTCAGCGTCGGTGTCGGCGTCGGTGTCGGTGTCGGCGTCGGTGTCGGCGTCGGCGTCGGCGTCGGTGTCGGCGTCGGTGTCGGTGTCGGCGTCCGAGTCGGTGTCGGCGTCCGAGTCGGTGTCGGCGTCGGTATCAGCGTCGGCGTCGGCGTCGGTGTCGACGTCGGAGTCGGCGTCGGTGTCGGCGTCTGAGTCGATGTCGGTGTCCGAGTCGGCGTCGGCGTCGGTGTCAGCGTCGGCGTCGGTGTCGGCGTCGGTGTCCGTATCCGCATCGGTATCCACGTCCGTGTCCACGTCAGTGTCGCCGTCAGCGCCGCGCACCCACAGGTACGGCACGGCCCAGTTGCGCGCGTTGGAGCTCGCGTCGAGCACGCGCAGGATGTTCTTGCTCGAGATGCGCACCGCGTACACCGAGTAGTGCCCGTTGCCCTCCTTGGCCGTGGCCGTGGCATAGTCCGCGTCGTTCGACCACTCCGGGTTCTGCCACTCCTCGGTGCCGTCCGGATTGGTGATGTACCACAGCCGTTCGTCGTTCCTGTTGCGATAGCAGAAGGTGCTGTGCGGCAGCTCGAGGTGCATCAGGTAATACCGGTTATCCGGCGACATCGAGGCGTTGCAGCCCTGATCCCCGTTGTTGACGATGTGCGGCTCCTGGTTGACCACGTCCCAGATGATCATCGTGGCGTAGCCCGCGCCCAGGTGGGTGCCGTCCCGGGAAACACCGCCTCCGGCCTTCCAGTCCACGACCCACTCGTCGTGGCCGTCGCGCAGGCGGATCCGGTGAGCCTCGATGCCCTTGGTGTCCGGGTACCAGCACTTGCGCCGGGTGTCGCTCGGGTTGTCGCCCAGGTTGGTGTAGTAGATCCACTCGTCGCCCGTGCCCGGCTCGACCCAGAAGTGACCGTTGTACCCGTCGGTGATCAGCTCGGCGTCGCCCCCGTCGATCGGGCGGATGTAGACCTTCTTGTTGCGGCCGTACACCACGCGCGTGCCGTCGGGTGAGATCAGCGGCTCCTGGCACTCGATGTCCTCGGAGAGCTTGCGCAGATCACCGCTGTCGAGGTCGAAGACGTAGATCTTGTTCGAGTCGTTCTGGTCGATCGCGATGAGCATGCCGGAGCGGCCGCCGAGAAAGGCCCGCAGGTCGTCGGCCGGTCCGGCCGGGGCCGCCCCCGAGACGAGCAGCAGCGCGATAGACCCGCCTCGTGCGAGCCAGCCTGCTCGCGCCCGCTCCATCCGCCCTCCGCAACGCCCTGGGTCAAATAACTATAACAGAAAAGGCCGGCCGCAGTAGCTCTCGATATTATCTGGATTTGCTCCGGTGCAGCGTGTCCACCACCACCCGATAGGTCACGGGCGCTCGGGGCTCGATCACGGAGCGCAGTTCGGCCTCGATGCGGCCCAGCCGCTCGCGTGCCTCCTCGCGGCCGAGGCTGTGATCGGCCAATTCCCGCCCGCCAACGTCACGCAGGGCGTCTAGTCCGCGCGCCTGGGGATCCCAGAGAAAGTACTGCAGCCGCCATTTGCTCCAGATCAGTTGGTGCACCCGGCGGGCCTCCTCGACCCAGGGCGAGGCCTCGAACACGTCGACCGATACGCCGGCGGAGAGGAGATCGCCGGAAAACTCGCCGAGAACGCGGTTGCCGATCCGCAGCCGGAAGCGACCCTTGAGACCCGCAACCCAGAGCGCGTCCTGGTTCCAGCGGGCGTCGAACGACGCCAGGCGACCGCCGGGCAGCATCCGCGCCGGCAAGTACACGTTGAGATGGTCGTGGACCAGGTCGAAGGCGTGGGCCTTGCCCCTGGGTGCCGCTCCGTCCACGCGGATCCTGGTCCAGTTCTTGCGCTTCACGCCCGGATCGAGGACGCGGAGCAGGTGGTCGGCGATCAGCAGGTGGCCGGCCGGCCCGGGGTGGAGCGCATCGTTCATCAGCAGCACCGGCGGCGTGAGCTTGAGCGCGTTGCGGCTGTACCTGCGGAAGTGAGAGTTCAGATCCAGCGCCGGCACCTTCTTCTGCCGGGCCAGCTCCATCAGGCCCGCGGACATCGCCTGGAGCATCTCGTTGTACTCCCGCCAGCGCTCGCTGATCGGATCGACCGTGGTCGGGGTGACCAGCAGCAGGCGGGCTCTGGTGCGTCGTTGCAGGGCGTCGATCAGTCGATTCATGTCGCGCAGGTACCTGCGCAGCAGGCCGCGGTTGTGACCCTTCATCCCGCCGTCGTTCATGCCCAGCATCACCACGACCAGGTCGGGATCGAAGGGAACGACGTCGCGTTCCAGACGACTCAGCGCCCCGCCCGCGGTGTCGCCGCGCAGGCCGCGGTTGATCACCTTCAGCATTTTCTCCGGATAGCGGCGGCGCAGGTAGCTCTCGACCAGGACCGCGTACATGTTCTGCCAGGTGATGCTGTCGCCGAGCAGCAGCACGGTGCCGCCCTCGGGCAGATCTGGCTCGGCAGCAGTCCGGCTCGGCGGGATCGCGACGAGGAACAAGAGCGGCAGGATCAGGCGACGGGTGATCATGGTGCTTCCGAGCTTCTCACGCGTCGCTCCATCTCGGCAAGCAGTTCCTGCGCCAGCCGATCGTGGGGTGCGATGCCGAGGCTCTGCCGCAGATGGCGGATCGCCTCGGCCGACTGCCCCTGCTCGGCCGCGATCAGCGCCAGCAGATCGATGCTGCTGACCTCTGCCAGCGACTCGCCGAGCAGCGTTTCGGCCAGGGTCCGCGCCTCTGCGGTGCGTCCGGCCAGGAAGTGGGAGCGGGCGAGCAGGGCGCGGGCTTCCGGATCCGTTGACGGGCCGAGCACCTCGGCGGCGCGGTCGTGCAGGCCGAGGAAGGCCAGCAGCCGGCCGAGGTGTAGCGTGGCCCGTGCGTGGATGCGCGGCGAGCCGCCGAGGCGAGCGCGGAGCTCGCCGGCCACGGCGCGAACCTGCTCGGCCGTCGAGAGGTCGATCGCCTCTTCGCATCCGTCATCGCTTGCCGCGAAGAGGGTCTCGGTGCCGTCGGTGTGGAGCAGGCACCAGTCCGGGTGGCGGTACAGGTGCCGTACCAGGCCGAGGTAGCGTCCCGGCGCCGCGGTGGGCAGGGCCGCGTAGGAAAAGCCGTGTCGCTGCTGCAGGGCGTCGAAGCCGGTCTCCGGGTGGTCGAGCAGATCGAGGTAGCTCGCGAACTCGGCGGGTGTGCGCAGGATCAGCCGCCCGTCGATGTACGGCCGGTAGCTCGGGTACGCCCGCCAGATCAGGTACCCCCCGTACCGCACCGAGCAGAACACCCTGCCGCCCGCCGCGTCGTCGGCGAGCCGCGCGGCGCCGGCCGCGGGCACGCGGAAGGGCGTGGGCCGGTCGAGCACACCCTCGTCGAGCCAGGCCGAGCCGAGGGGCAGGCAGAGCAGGGTCAGCACCCCGAGCGCGGGCAGCGGATGACGGGCAGCGATGCGCAGCGCGCGCGCGGCGCGGCCGGCCGGCTCCGGCCCGCGAAGCCAGCCGTTCAGGTTGAGCGCGACGATCGGCGCGGCGAGCCAGCAGAACAGCAGCACGTTGCGGTTGGCCATCAGCGCCAGCGCCAGCATCGCGCCCAGCACCAGGATGCGGGTCAACGAGATGCGCCTCAGATCGACGAGGAAGCTGGCAAAGGCTGCTGCCCCGATCCACGGGAACCAGAACACGCCGCTATCGTCGAGGCGCGCCAGCACCCAGGGCGGTACGTTCTCGGACACGTTGACCGCGTACAGCTCGGCGTGCACCGGATCGATTCGCCCGAGCAGGGCCAGGGGCAGGGCCAAACCGTCGAACCCGTATGGCGTGATCAGGCCGGCGGCCAGCATCAGGCCCAGCGCGCCGGCGAGGAGGACCACATCGCGGCGCTCGAACTCGACCTCGAAGCCGGTGAAGCCCCTTCGCCCGAGCCCGCTCTGCACGGCCTCGCCCGCGAGATAGCAGCCCACCAGGGCGGGCCCGATCAGGAACAGGCCCTGCGAGTTGGCCCACAGCACCTGTACGGGCAGGAGCCACAACAGCATTCGCGCCCGGCGCTCGCGTCGGAAGCGCTCCAGCAGGTACAGCGTGAGCGCGATCAGCAACAAGGTGAAAACGATCGGGCGCGCCAGCACCAGGTGCCGCGCGGAGTAAAGCACGGGCGCCATCAGCGCCACGACGAGCCAGCCCTCCGACCCTGCCCCGCGAACCGCCACCCGGTGCAGCACGGCCGCGCCCGCGGCGAACAGCAGCGCCTTGCCCAGCACCAGAGCCGTGAGCCCGCCGAGCTCGTGTGCCAGGTACGCGCAGATCTGGAACAGCCAGTGCACGTCGGTCCAGGGACGACCGGCCGCGCCGACCGAGAAGGGATCGGTGTAGAGGAACCCGCCTTGCAGGATCTCCCGCCCGGCCGCGAGATGCCACCAGGTGTCCGTGGCCGTGAGCGGGAAGATCACGGCAGCGCCGCAGAACAGCGCGAGCAGCAGAATGGGCGCGAGGGATCTCACCGTCGCGATCGGCGGTGACGCTCGGGACATCGGAGCTAGCGACGCCGGCGTGATGCGATGCCGAGCGCCGCCAGCAGCAGCAGCGTGGCCGTGCAGGTACCACCCGGCAGGGCCGTGCCGCAGACGATGCCGCCGCGATCCGGCAGCAGGCCCGTGTCGAGCCCCTGCACGGCCAGCGTGACCGTGATGGATACCGGGCCCTGGTGCCCTTGTGCGGTGAGCACGTAGTCCGTGGTCTCCAGCGGATCGACCTCGCGCTCGCCCGCGGGCTCCACGGCCTCGCCGTCGATGTCGAGGGTGGTGGGGTAGCCGACCTCCCAGCGCAGCACGGCGCTGCTGCCGGCCTCGATCGTGTCCGGCTCTACCTCAAAGCGCGCGATGCAAACCGGCTGCGGCGTGTCCGTGACCTCGATTTGCACCTCGGCCGCGGCCGACTCGCCGGCAGCGGTGTTGCGCGCCTCGAGCCGGTACGTTGCGCTCGTGGCGGGCGTATCCGTTGTCGAGCCGCTGCCCGCAACGGCCTCGCCGTCGAGCGTTACCTCGTCGGCGGCGCGCGTATCCCAGCTCAGCGTGACCGAGCCGGGCGGCACCACGGTCCAGGTGTCGGGTGCGAAGCGGACGATGCGCGGTGTTTTGGGTGGCTGCGTGGGCTCGCCGATCCACAGGTGCGGCCAGCCGTTGAACCCGCCGTCCGTGACCTTGCGGCCGCTGTCTATCTGCCGGCTTGCGTCGAGCTTGTACAGATAGATCTCGTACGGCCCGGCGTTGTGCTCCTGGTCCGTGGAGTGCGCGGCCAGCACCCACTGCTCGTCCGTGGCGATGCCCGGGTGATAGCAATGATCGCCGGGCTCGCGCGGCGGGATCAGCACCCGGTCGATCTCGCGATCCGGGATCCCGGGTGCCTCGCCCCAGCGGATGCCGTGCTCCGAGCCGGCGATGAAGCCCCAGTTTCCGCTGGGCGCCACGTACGGCATGCAGCCGAAGTCCTCGGCCTTGGCCAGCAGCCGGTACGTCGGCGGATCGAGGGTGTACGCGCCCACGCCCGAGTCGGCGCCGCGCGTGCGGGCCGCGAACCAGGTCGCGTCCAGAGAGACGAAGCACTCGTTGACCTGGGCGATGTCGCCGAAGTGCTCCTCGGTATCGAGGATCACAGCCCGCTCGACGACCTCGCCGTGGTCGTCGAGGCGCACGCGGATGATCCGCGTGTGGTGTCCGCTGCTGTCCTTGGCCTGGGAGTAGTACAGCGAGCCGTCCGTACCCCAGCTCGGCCAGTACCCGCTGTCGTCGATCTTGATCTCCTCGCGGCCGTCGGCCGCACCGTGGATCGAGACCAGGAACAGCCGCCAGCGAGCGAACTGGTGATAGTCGGTGCCGCCGGGCAGCTTGGCCCTGGCGTACGCGACCCACTTGCCGTCCGGGCTGATCTGGCACTCCACCGCCTCGGCAGAGGTGAGCGGGATCACCTCGTCCATCGCGGGCAGGGTCATGCGGAAGATCCGCCGGCTGGCCATGTTCTTGACCTCACCCCTGGACCAGACCAGGTACCCGGTGGGCAGCGTGTCGTCGGCGGCCGCGCGGGACGCCGGCATCAGGGCGGCGAGCGCGAGGAGCAGCAATGGGCCGAGGTTGCGCGTCACGCCGGGGCCCTCACGCTCCGCGGCGGCGATTCACGGCGCGGACCAGCAGCAGGCCCAAGGCCAGCATTGCGGCCGCGGGCAGGAAGTCCTGGCCCGAGGCAGCAGCGCAGCCGCTGTCCGATCCCGAGTCGGAATCCGCGTCCGTGTCCGTATCCGTATCCGTGTCCGCGTCGGTATCCGCGTCGCCGCCCCCGCAGGTCTCGTCGCCCACTGCGGTGTGCTCGCCGACCAGCAGCACGTTCTGGCTGCCGTCCGAGTGCTCGAGCACCATGAACGGGTACTGCAAGGTGCCGTGCCCGGGCACCTCGAAGGGCTCGCCGATCACGCTGACCTCCTCGGGCGAGGTCCTGGTGTACAGGTCGTCGAGGATCAGGTACAGGTTTTCCTTCAGACCCAGGGTGTCGTAGTGCTTGGTCGAGAAGTCGCCGGTAAGCTGGGCCCGCACCTCGGTGTCGAAATGCGCTGGAGCCACCTTGGCGAATACCTCGCGCCGGCCGTCACAGTCCGAGTCGGTGATCCCCGCGCCCAGCTCGACCCAGCTCTGAAACACGACCTCGACCCAGATCTCGTCGCTCCCGTGCAGGTACAGTCGCTCAAGGCTCTGTGGCGAGTACTGCGGATCGCCGCCCCAGCGCTGCTGCTCCACGGCTACGCCCACATTGTACAGGTTGGTCGCCTTGTCCAGATCCCACTTGATCAGGAAGATCTTGACCGATGGCTCCCACATCAGGCGATCGGTCTTCTCAATCGCCGAGAGCGGCGTGTCGGCGAGCTGGTCGAAGATCGCTGAGGTGTCGAATGCCTGCTGGCCCTCGTTCGGCTGGCCGGACGGGATCGGGAAGTCGAAGCCGCTGGCCGTGCCGCCGGCGATCGAGGGCAGCGGGTCCGGGGTGATCGTGTCTTCACCCGAGGTATCGCGGTACAGCGCCGGGTTCTTGCGATACAGCGAGGCGTTGATCCGCGCCTCGGTCGGCGGCCAGATCAGGTGGAGCGAGAGCTCGTCCGTGGTCCAGTCGAAGGTCTCGTTGTATGCCTTGACCAGCGTTAGGTCATCGGGCAGCACCTGCAGCGCCCTGGCGTCGAGGGTCAGGTCGAGCGTGGTGGTCTGCCCGTCCGTGATGTCGGCGGTCTCCTGGTGGTCGACGAACCACGGCGCCACCACCTCGACGGTCACGTTGCCCGCCGGGATGCCGCTGATCGCGTAGTGGCCCTGGCTCTGGAAATCGATGGTGACCGACAGGTCGCCCACCGTGACCGTGGCGTCGCGGATCGCCTTGCCGTTGGCGTCGGTGAGGTCGCCTTCCAGATCGCCGGTCTGGGCCAGCGCCGCGGCCGGCACGAGCAGCAGCGCGGTCGCGAGCAGCGCGCGGATCAGCTTCACCCGTTTCATGATGCGTACCCTCCATATCTTCCATCTCTTCGAAGAGTTATCCGTTTCCAGCCCTGGATTGTCAAGCCGGCTCGGGCCCGGTGCGGCTGCCTTGCCCGCCGCGCGCCTCGCAATCCCTACTCGCTGAACACCAGCTCGATTTGAAGGTCCTGGCGCGACTCGACCTCGAAGCTCAGCGTTAGCACCTCGCCCTCCTGCGCGGTCTGCACCGAGCCGGCCGTGGCGCCGGGAACCTGCGCGTCCTGCAGCGTCCACCCCGTGGGCAGGTGGAAGTCGAGCTCGTGGGTGAAGGGCGCCTTGGCCGATCCCGGCGCCGCGTCGTATGTGATCGCGAGGGTATCCGTGCCATCGTTCCAGGCCATCGCGCGGATCTCCACCGCGCCCTGGAACAGGTGGCGGTTGCCGCCGATGTACTGCGGCCGGTCGAGCTTCTCGCGCAGTGCGAACAGCTCCACCGTGTGCGGCGGCACGGTGCGCGTCAGCGTGGCTGTCAGCGGCGCCACCATGTCGCCGCTCCAGAACTCGCGGGCCACGTACTCCTTGGCGTCGTCCATGCCCAGCTCGGCAAATTTCACGCTCAGCGTGCGCTCGGTACCGTCCGGCATCGGCGTGTACGGATTGGTGGTCAGGTCGTCGTTGAGCCCCCAGTTGAACAGGGCCACCACGTCGTACGCCGGGCCGCCCCCGCCTGTGTTCAATCCCTCGGCCGGCACCACGTGCAGGTGCCACAGCTCGGGAAACTCCTTCTCGAACAGATCGAGGGGCCGCGCCTCGCGGCCGAAGATCGGCAGCATCGTGCGTACGGTGTTGATCCACTCCGGCTCCATCTCCACCAGCTTCTCGCCGATCTTGGACACGCTGCCCGACAGCGCCAGCGCCGTGATCAGCGCGCGCGACTCGTCCATGGTCACCGGCGTGACCGCCGGATCCTTGTGCGCGCGGAAGAAGATCAGGTCGTGATTGAAGACCAGCGTGCGGTTCTGCTGGTAGTAGCGGCGGGCGATGGTGCGCACCGAGGGCTTGAAGCCCTGTGCCGTGGCGCGCGTCTGGTGCGGCCCCTCGCTGTCCCAGGCCGGCATGGTGTCGAGGTTGGGCCGGATGCAGTCCACGTGGCCCAGGTGCGGACCGAACATGGCCACGGTCTGCCAGTGGGTGTCGCCGGCCTTGCCGCCCACGTCGGCCGCGCCCTGGTCCAGGCCCTCGCGGATCGCGGTCAGCCCGCGGCGGAAGGCCTCCTCGCGGGTGGTCGTGGGGTCGTGCAGGTTCTTGGCGCCGAGCGCGAAGTACCCGAAGTCGGTCTTGATCCAGCGGAAGCCGTCGGCGCGGATCTTGCGGAAGCGGGCGCGCAGCCAGTCGAGCACGTCGGGGTGGGTCAGGTCGAGCACCTCGGAGCCGCCGCCCACGCCCGGGATGGTGTCCGGGAACCAGCCGTCGGCCTCGTGGTCGGCGTAGAGCTGGGAGTTGCGCGAGATCTGAAAGATCGCGATCCACGTTCCCGGGATCAGGCCGCGGGTCTTGACCGCGTCGGCAAAGCCCTTGGAGCCCGAAGGGAAGCGGTCCGGGTTCCAGTCCCAGTCGCCGTACGAGAACTCGTACCCGTCGTCGATCTGGAACCACTCGCCGCCGAAGTCCTTGAACTCGGAGGCCATGGCATCCATGTTGTCCAGCATCAGCTGCTCGTCGATGCCCGTGCCGTACCCGCCCGACGAGCTGCTGCCGGTCCACGAGTTCCAGCCGGTGATCACGCGGTTGTTCGGATCGCGCTCGGTCCAAAGCTGGATGTCGTTGTGCTGCTTGGTGGCCAGGGCGTAACGCTCCAGCGCCCGGTGCGGCTGATCCGTGTCGGGCAGCACCAGCACCGGGCCTGCGGTGAGGCTCTCGCCCGCCGCCAGGGGCTTGCCATCATTCATGTACGGGAATTCGATCGACCAGTATGTGAAGGGTGTGCGGCCGTCCGCGGTCTCGGCGTCCTCGGGATCGAAGCTGGTGTTGCACATCGGCGAGGCGTACTCGAAGTCGAGCGCGCCGGCCACGAAGGCCCGACCCGAGTCGAGGTCCTTGATCGCGTGGTTCCAGTTGGAGATCGAGTGGCCCTTCTGGTACCCGTGGATCATGCCCAGGCCCAGCGTCTCCACCGGCTCCACGACGTCGCCGGGCACCAGGTCGACGAAGAAGTCGGAGAGGAAGAAGGAGCCGGCCTCGAGGATGCGGTGGGTCGAGGGGTGGGCGCCGAGCCATAGCGCCCCGCCGTTGTCCGCGTCGATCTTGGCTGGCGCCAGCCGGGCCAGGGTGATCGCCTCGCCGCTGCTGTTGGTCGCTGCCACCGCAGCGGTGAAGAAGGGCTCGTCCGCGTACACCGACAGGGTCAGTGTCAGGTCCGGGCTACCCTCGCGTCCGGTCATCGCGATCACGGCGCGCGACGCCGTGCCGATGTCGTCGGTCTCGTCGGCCGTGGTCGCCGCGCGGGTGAAGCCGTCCGTGCTACGGTGCACCTTGTTGCGGCCGCCCCCGGGAGCACCGCCAACCTCGACCTCGGCAAAGGCGTGCTGCAGCACGGCGGTGCCATCGTCGAGCGCCACGTCGAAGGCGCCGCGGGTCAGGTCGAAGCGCAGGTCAAAGCCCTCGCCGTCCAGCACGACCGCGTCCGTGTCCGTGTCCGTGTCGCTGTCCGTGTCCGCATCCGTGTCCACGTCCGAGTCTGCGTCGCCCGACCCCGAGTCCGAGCAGGCGAGCAGCGCGAGCAGCAAGCTCCAGCCGACGAGCAGTGAGAACCGGATCAGGCGTTGCATGATTCCTCCTGCCACTGGTCGCGAGCCTAGCACGGCTCAGAACTCCCCGTCATCGTCCCACAGGCGGATCTTCTGCCAGCCGCGCATGCCGAAACGCGCGTCGCGCTCGATGAACTCCCAGATCACCAGCTTCTTGTCTTCCAGCAGGTCTACCCGCCGCGCAAGCTGCTGGCGCACCAGGGTCGAGGCGCCGCCGTCGTTGACGATCGAGGCCAGCGGCGTTTGCAGCTCGTACGCCAGGTTGGCGATCACGCCCGCGCTCCTCGGTGCGTCGGTCTGGAAGATCCGCGAGAAGCTGTCGCCGAGCCACAGCAGTGGGGCCTTGTCATCGTCGCCGTACAGCTCGCCGCTCTCCAGCTCGCTGACCTGGTGCGCCACCACGCTCTCCCTAGCGAACTCGTATGGGATCTGGGTCATCCGCAGCACGTCGCCGTCGCGCTCCAGGGTCACGGCCTTGCGCTCGTACCGCGGCGCCCCGGGCGCCACGTACCAGCTCTCTTCGCGTACGCGCGACGCGATCCGCGCCGCAGCCAGGATCACGCCCTCGCCGGACCAGTGCGTGTCCGTGGCCATGTACAGCGACTGCTTTCGCCGGTCTGCCTCGGCGCGGTGGGGCAGGAACAGGTCGTGCAGGGCCAGAACCTCCACCCCGTGCTGCTGGAGCTCGCCGATGAAGCGCCGCGTGTTGGCGGCCACCCGGCGCGCGTCCGGCGAGAGCAGATCCGGATACACCGTGGCCTTGCCTGGCACGATCACCATCAGCAGTGCGATGTCCTTCTGCTTCAGCTGATCGCGGAGATCCACGATCGTCTCGACCGGATCGCCCTCGCTGGTTGCGCCGTCGATCTCGCGGAAGTACGGCTGGTACAGGTACTTCACGCCCGGATGATAGAAGGCCCACCCGTCACGCCCGGCGAGCGACTTCTCGCCGAGGTCGCCGGTGAGACGATAGCGCGCCTCCATGTAGATCGGCCGGATCGTCTCCTCGAACCACGAGTTCTCCTCCAGGTCGTTCTCGAACTCGCGCAGATGCTCCTCGGTGGGCGCGGCATCGAAGAGCTCCAGGCACTGGGGCAGCTCGTCGTCGAGCAGGTCGAGGATCGCCTGCGTGACGGGCACGCCGTACACCGCTCCGAGGAAGCCGGCGATGACGATGATCTGTGCTGTGCGTCTCACCGTGTCACCTCAGAACTGGAAGTACAGGAAGGGGTTGAAGGCCTGGGCAAACATCGCGGCCACGGCCACGGCGAACAGTGCGAGCACCAGCGGCACCTTCCACAGCGTAACCTGCTCGCTGAAGTGCCAGGCCTGGATTTTCAGCGCGCACACGCCGGCGCAGCCGAGCATCACCAGCAGACTGGGCAGGCGGTACAGCTCGGCCGAGAGCAGCCCGGCAGCCGGGCCGGTTGCGGTCAGCCCGAACATCGCGCCCAGGAAGTCGAGCGCCGCGCCCATGGTCTCGGCGCGGAAGGGAACCCAGGCGATCAGCACCAGGGCGAAGGTCAGCAGGATGCGCAGCGGCTTCGGAGCGGCCGAGTACAGCGGCCGTTTGCCCAGCCAGCGCTCGAAGGCCAGCAGCCCACCGTGAAAGGCGCCCCAGACCACGAACTGCCAGTGCGCGCCGTGCCACAGGCCGCCGAGCAGCATCACCGTGGCCAGGTTGGCGTACGTGCGGCGCGGGCCGCGTCGGTTGCCGCCGAGCGGGAAGTACAGGTAGTCGCGGAGGAAGGTCGACAGCGAGATGTGCCAGCGCCGCCAGAACTCGGTGATGCTCGCCGAGTGATACGGCGAGTCGAAGTTCTTGGGGAACTCGAAGCCGAGCATGCGGCCCAGCCCGATCGCCATGTCCGAGTAGCCCGAGAAGTCGAAGTAGATCTGGAAGGCGTAGGCCGCGATGCCGTACCACGCCGCGACCATCCCCGGTCCGTCCGCGGCGAAGACCGAGTCGGCGATGGCGCCGGCCGGATTGGCCAGCAGGATCTTCTTGGCGAAACCGATCATGAACAGCGTCGCGCCCGAGGCGAAGCGCTCGATGGTGTGGCGCCGCCCGGCGAGCTGCTCGGCGATCGTGTTGTAGCGCACGATCGGGCCGGCGATCAGCTGGGGAAAGAGCGCCACGAAGCAGGAGAAGTCGGCGATGTTGCGCACCGGCGGGGCCACGCCGCGGTACACGTCGATGGTGTAGCTCATCGTCTGGAAGGTGTAGAAGCTGATGCCGATCGGCAGGGTGATGGTGAGGATGTCGAAGCCCGAGGAGCCGAAGGCGGTCAGCAGGTAGTTCAGATTGTCCTGGGCGAACATCGCGTACTTGAAGGCGCCGAGCAGGCCGAGGTTGACGCAGAGCGAGACGACCAGCGCGGCCTTGCGGCGGCGCGGCGTGGCGCCCTCGGCCGAGATCACGCGGCCCGCGATGTAGTCGACCACGGTCGAGGTCATCATCAGGGTGACGAACCACGGCTTCCACCAGCCGTAGAAGGCGTAGCTGGCGAGGGTGAGGAAGGGGTTCTTGAGGAAGCGTGGGAGCGCGTAGTAGATCAGCAGGCACAGCGGCAGGAAGTAGAACAGGAAGGCGTGGGAGGTGAAGACCATCGGGGGGGCGGAGTCGAGCCTAGGCCGGATCCACCTTGAGGCACCAGTAGCGCGTGCTCTTGCGGTCGGTGGCGAAGAAGTCGTCGACCACCGCGCCCTGCCAGATCTTCTCCAGGTCCGGGTCCAGCGTCAGCTTGTGGCTGTCGCCGACCTTGAACTTCTTCAGCGAGCCGGACACGAAGTCCTTCATCTTGTCCTTGATCTTCTTGCGCTTCTGGCGGGGCTTGTAGTGGGCGACGTAGATCGTCTGGCCCTTGAGCGCGCCGTCGAGGCCTTCGTACTTCATCACGTACGCGTAGTCGTACAGGTCGTCGGGCGGGAACTTGCCGGGGATGTCGACCAGCTTGGCGGTGAGCTCGATCTTGTCGCCCGCCGCGGCGGGCGGCACGAGCGCCAGGCAGAACAGGCCGATGATGCACGCCGCGATTCGCTTCATCGTGTCCTCCACAGTCCCGAGGGTACCGACGCAGCTCTAGATGAGCTATTCAAGCGCAGCGCGCGCGGGCGTGTCAAGCGCGCGCAGGAGAGGGTGGTGAAATCTGGCGGGTTCGCTACACTAATGAGCACAGGGGCTGGGCATGGGCGTGGATCGCCGGAAGTTCATCAAGGGCGCGGGCGCCGCGGTGCTGGCGGCGGGGCTGCCGCAATGCTCCAAGAGCAGGAAGCGGCGTGCGGGTGTCGAGGGCGACGCAGAGCTGGAGCTGGATGCGGACGCCGAGGTGGCTTGCGAGGCTGAAGCCGAGGCCGAAGCCGAAGCCGAAGGCTCCGAGCCCGGGCCGCAGTGCGAGTTCGAGCCGGGTCCGGTGGCGACCGGTACCGGGCTGGTGTACGATGAGCGGTACAAGTTGCACGATCCGACGGTTGTCAAATCATGGCATCCGGAGAAGCCCGAGCGCTGCGACGCGATCCTGGACGCGCTGCGCACCGAGGGACTGGAAGCCAGGATGAGGGCGACAACGCCGCGCATGGCCACCGAGGCCGAACTGCTGCTGTGCCACACGCAGGAGTACATCGACAGGGTAAAGGAGGACGTGGCCACGGGAGAGGACTACGCGGACAATGACGGTGACACCTGCATCAACGAGCACTCCTGGGATGTGGCACTACTGGCGGCTGGAGGCGGCTTCGTCGCGGTGGATGCGGTGATGCGGGGCGAGGTGCGGAACGCGTTCTGTCTGATCCGGCCGCCGGGGCATCATGCCAAGGAAGATCACTCAATGGGGTACTGCATCCTCAACAACGCGGCGCTGGCCGCGCGCTACGCGCAGGACGTGTACTGCGTGGAGCGAGTGCTGATCGTGGACTGGGACGTGCACCACGGAAATGGCACGCAGAGAATGTTCTACACCGATGGCTCGGTGTTCTACTTCAGCACGCACCGCGAGAACTACTACCCCGGCACGGGCAGCGCGCAGGACACTGGCATCCTCGACGGCGAGGGCACGATCCTGAACTGCCCGTACCCGGCAGGCGCGGGCCGGCAGGAAATCGTGGTCGAGTCGTTCCAGGACAGGCTGGTGCCGGCGATGGACGGCTACCAGCCCGATCTGGTGGTGATCTCTGCGGGCTTCGACTCCCATGCTGGCGACACCCACGGCTTCGAGCTGACGGACGCGGACTTTGCCGAGCTGACCGCGATCGTGATGGGGATCGCGAGGGAGTATGGGCGGGAGCGGGTGGTCTCGGTGCTGGAGGGCGGGTACGCGCTCGATGCGCTGGCAGGGGCCGCGGCAGCGCATGTTGAGGCGCTGATCGAGGGGTAGGGGCACGACAGGCGCTCCGTGACGTTCACATTCAGGTGCACGTGCACGAAGCAGCGCGGCGCAGCGCCGTGCTACTTGGCGGACAGCCCCAGTCGCTCGCGGAGCAGGTAGAACTCGTCCCCCAGGGCGAAGCCGACCAGCTGGCTCAAGCGCGGGGAGTTGGCCAGCGGGCTCTCCATCTCCCCGCTCTCCGCAACGCGCACGTCCTTGAGCCGCTCGTCCTCCTGGATCGTCACGCCGATCGCCACGGCGATGTCGCCGCAGTAGATCAGCCCCGCGCGATCCGCGCTGGCGTCGAGCGATGCGACGTAGCTCTCGAAGTCGAGCTGCGGGAACTGGTTGGCCAGCGTAGGTGCGAGCGGCTCCAGCGCCTTGCGCGCCTTCCGGGACATGCCCTTGTTCAGCTTCTTGGCCAGATCGTCGAGCGGAGCCGCGTCGACCCCGGCCGGCGCGAACCCCGGATCGATCGTGCGCACCGCCGCGGCGAAGAGCTGCTTGGTCGCGTCGGGCCCGATACGCAGAAACAGGCTGCCGCGGTTGGCGAGCAGCGCCAGGTTCCGCGCGACCTGGAACCGCTGCTCCGGCTTGGTGCGGCGCTCGAGCTCGGGCGAGAGCACCAGGGCCGGCGGATCGGCCGCGATCGCCTCGACCGTGTGCGGCAGGCGATCGGCCTTGTACGCCTCGTACCCGGCCAGCCCGAGCTGCGGTGCGATCGTGTCCGCGATGCGGCGGATCGGATCGTTGGCCCGCGGTGACACGCGGTTGGAACGGCCCACGCCGTAGAGCTGCCCGAGATCCTGCGGGTGCGCGCGCGGCAGGGCCTCGCCGAACACACGCGCCACCTTGCGCAGCACGCCGCGCTCGTGAGGGTGAACCAGCAGGGTCTCGCGGTCCTCCTCGCCCAGCGGGGCGGAAGGCTCGCGGGTGGCCTCGGCGCGGCGCTGTCTCAGATAGTCGGTCTCCAGGTCGTCGGCCACTCGGAAGTAGCGCAGCAGCGAGCAGACCATCAGGGCCCGATCCTCGGCCTGGGTCTCCATGTAGATCCGCGCCAGCTGATGCAGCGCCTCGAAGTTGGCCGGGTTCTGGGCGACGACCTGGCGAAACTCGACCGTGGCCTCGCCGTAGCGCTGGGGGCTGCGGGCGAGCAGATTGGCCAGAATCATCCGCGCCTCGGCGTTCAATGGATCGACCTCGGTCATCTGGCGGTACTGCGTGGTCGCCTTCTCCTCGTTGCCCAGCTTGTCGAGGTAGAGCTGACCCAGCTCCTGCCGCAGGGGCAGGGCGATCTGCCGCTTGTCCTCGGGCAGCGCGGCGATGAAGCGCTCGTACGCGTCGACCAGGTCGGCCCAGCGTTCGAGGCGCTTGAGCAGGCCGCCCAGGTGCTGGATCGCGGCCTGGCTGGCCGGCTCGACCTCGAGGGCGCGCTGGCAGCACACCGCGGCGTTGTTGGTGTCGCCGAAGCCGGTCTCGTACACCACGGCCAGGTTGAGATAGTGCGTGATCAGCCGCTCGCGGTCGGTCTCGTTCGAGATCAACGTGTTGATCGTGTCCAGCGCGTTGCGCCAGTCCTGGTTCTTGAGGAACTGCGCGGACAGCTTCTCCAGCGCGGCCAGGTTGCCGGGCTCGAAGGCCAGGATCGCCTGGAAGTAGTGAATCGCCTGCGCCGGATCCGGCCGTTTCTCGTCGTAGATCAGGCCCAGCTTGTAATACACCGGCACCAGGGCCTGGGGCTCGCCACCGAGCTCCGCGGTGCGCCGCAGGTACTCGGCGGCCTCCTCCCACTGGCCGGCGGCGAACTGCAGCTCGCCGAGGGCCAGCAGGGTGGCGGCATGCCGCGGTTCCACCTCCAGCGCCCTCTTGAACGCTGCCACCGCCTTGTCGGGTTGCTGGAGCTGCTGCTCGTAGATCTTGGCGGTGCGCTCGTGCAGCGCGGCCAGCTCGGCTGGCACGCTCACACCCTCGGCCCGCGTCTCGTACAGGGTGGCCAGCTCCTCGTAGCTCTGCTGCTCCATCAGCATCCGCTCGAGCTGGGCAAAGGCGTCCTGGTGCCGGGGATCGAGCTCCAGCGTGCGGAAGAGAAACTTCTTGCCCTGCTCTGTGTCGCCGATCTTGGTCATGTAGATGAAGGCGATCTGGAACAGGCTGGAGACCGACTGCTGCTTGGAGAGGGCCGCCTCGGCCTCGGCGCTCAAGACCTCGATCAGCTCGGGCCAGCGCTCGTGCCCGGTGAAGATGCGCTTGAGCGCCTTGAGCGTGGGCAGGTACGCCGGATCGGCCTGGAGCCCCTCGCGGTACGCGGCCACGGCCTGATCCAGGCCGCCCTGCTGGCTCTCCCACAGGTCGCCGAGCTGATGGCACAGCACGACCTTGGTCGTTGGATCTGGGGCGATCTGGCGCTTGCGACCCAAGACCTCGGTCAGGCCGTCCCACATCCCGGCCCGGCGATAGAGGCTCTCCAGGGCGTCGAGCGCGCCGGGGTGGAGCGGTTCGATCTCGAGCACCTTGAGGTAGTGCTCGCCCGTGGCCGCGATGTTCGGCAGGCGCGTCTCGGTCAGCTCGGCCATCTCCATCAGCAGCGAGATGCGCGCCTCTCGCTCCTCGACCGTCTCGACGAGTCGCTGCAGCACCGCGTACAGCTTGTCCCAGACCTCCTGCCGCCGATAGACCTGCTCCAGAATCCTCAGCGTGGCCAGGTGATTCGGCTCGATACTCAGGATCTGCTCGTAACAGGTGAGCGCGTTGTTCGCGTGGTCGAGCCGCCGCTCGTGGATCTCGGCCAGCGTCTGCAGCAGGGCGACCTTGCGCGACGCCGACGACGTCGAGGACAGCTCCGCGCTGTAGGCCTGGACCAGATCCTCCCAGCGCTCCGCCGCGGTGTAGAGACGGATCAGCGATTTCAGCGCCGGTACGTAGCCCGGGTCGATCTGCAGCGCCTTGATGTAGGTCGCGATCGCCTGCTCCACGTCGCCCTGCTTCTCCTCGTAGATCTCGCCGATCTTGAACAGCAGGAAGATCCGCTGCCGCTCGTCGCTGGTGACCTCCAGCTCCCGCTCGTAGATGTCGATGCGCTTGTTCCACTCCCGGCGCTTGGTGTAGATCCTTCCCAGCGCCTCGAGAGCCGGCAGGTAGGTGCGGTCGATGCCGACCACGCGCAGGAAGGCCTCGATCGCCTTCTCCTCCTGGACCAGCTTCTCCTCCCACAGCTCGCCGATCTTGAACAGCAGGCTGACGATCACCTCCTGGCTCTGGGTGACCTCGATCTCCTGGTAGTACATGTTGATCAGCTCTTCCCACTGGCCGCGCTGCAGGTAGAGGCGGCCCAGGGCCGAGAGCGTGGGCAGGTACGTCGGCTGCAGGGCGACGACCTTCTTGTAGTACTCGATGGCGGTGTCCTTGTCGCCGAGCTTCTCCTCGTAGATCTCGCCGTTCTTGTGATACAGGGCCACGACCTGGTTCTGATCCTCGACGATCGAGGCCTCCATCTCGTTGATCTTGATCAGGTCCTCCCAGCGGCCCGCCTGGAAGTAGATCCGCGCCAGCAGCCGCACCGCGGGCAGGTAGCCCGGCGCCTCCTCGAGGATGCGCTGGTACGTGGCGATCGCCTTGTCCTTGTCGCTGAGCTTCTCGTCGTAGATCGTGCCCAGCTTCTCCAGCAGGTGGACGATCTGCGCCCGGTCGCGGGTGACCCGCAGCTCGCCCTCGTACAGGGCGACCAGGTCCGGCCAGCGCTGGTGCTTGTTGTACAGGCTGCCCAGCGCCTTGAGCGCGGGCAGGTGTGTGGGCACGCGCTCCAGCACCAGGCGGTACATCTCGATCGCCTTTTCCTCGTCCTGGACGTGCTCCTCGTAGATCTCTCCGGCCTTGAAGAACCGGTTGGCCGCCTGGCGGCTCTCGGTTGTCGCCGAGGCCTCGGCCAGGATCATCTCGATCTGGTCGCTCCAGCGCTGGTTCTTGGCGAAGAGCTTGCCCAGGGACTGCAGGGCCGGCAGATAGGTCGGGTTGATCTGCCGGATCCGCGAGTACGCCTTGATCGCCTGCTCCTCGTCGAACAGGCGCTCCTCCCACAGCAGGCCGAGCTTGAAGAACAGCGCGACCTGCTGGTGCGCATCGCCGGTCACCTGGACCAGACGCTCGTATGCATCGGCCAGGTCCTGCCAGCGCTGGCTCGTGCCGCAGACCTTCTCCAGTTCGTTGAGCACGAGCAGGTTGTGCGGCGAGAGATCGGCCGCCTGCTTGAGGAACTGCACGGCCCGGTCCGAGTCGTCGATTCGCTCACGGCACACACGGGCGCTCTGGTAGAACAGCAGCGCCTTCTCCTCGTTTTCCTCGGCGAGCCGGATCTCGCTGGCATAGAGCGTGAGCAGGTCGTCCCAGCGCTCGAACTGTGCCAGCAGGCGGCGCAGGGCCTTGATCGTGTTCGCGTTGCCCGGCTCGACCAGCAGGCTCTGGCGGAACAGCTCGAGGGCCTGCTCGCGGTTCTCCAGATCCTCACCGGTGAGCACGGCGGCCTCGAACAGGTGGTACGCCTTGAGCGAGGGCTCGATGGCGGCCTCGGCGATGGCGCGGCAGGCCGCGATCGCGGCCTCGCGGTCGCCGGCCGCGCGCGCGCGATCGAGGCGCTGGGCCAGGGCCACGAGATTGGACGGATCCAGCGCGGCCGCAGCCTCGTACGCCGCGGCCGCGTCCTCGGGCTTCTCCAGCCGTTCGGAGATGATCCGCGCCTTCTCGAGCAGGAGCAGGCTGATCGCGGACGACTCTTCGAGATGGCCGATCTCGGCGTCGATCAGCTCGACCACGGCCTGCCACTGGTGGACGTCGGCAAAGGCGCGGCGGGCGGCGCGGATCGTCGGCAGGTACGCCTCGTCAGCGTGGAATGATTTCTCGTACGCCTCGGCGGCCTGCTTCTGGGCGCCGAGGCGGTACTCCCACAGGCGTCCGATCTCGTAGTACAGCTCGGCCTTGCGCCGGGGCTGCTCGGCGGCCTCGGCCTCATGCTCGTAGAGCTGCACCAGGCGCGCCCACTCGTCGGCCTCGCGCTCGGTGGGCACCAGGCCATCGGGCATGGCGTCAGCCGAGCCCGAGACCACGGGCTGGAGGGGCTCGGCGGCGGCGGTCGCGGCGGTCAGCTCGCTGTCCGGGACCTCGGTGTAACCCGGCGCCTGGGGCAGGGGCGGAGGCGTCTCGACCACCGCCTCTTCGGGTGCGGGCTGGGGCGCGGGCGCAGGAATCTCGGCCACGTGCTCCTCTGCCTCGACCAGGGGTTGCGGGGTCTGAACCGGCGCCTCGGCCTCGCCAGCCGCCACGGGCTCGGGGCCTCCGCCTCCGGCTTCGGCCTGGCCGGCCGGCGTGACAGGGGGCGTCGCTACCGGCTCCAGGGTATCGATGGGCGCCGGGGTCTCGACAGGCGCCAGGGTTTCCATGGCCGCCCGTGCCTCCACGGGCTCCAAGGTCTCGACAGGGGCCTCGGTTTCTGCCACGGGCTCGGGCGTTACCGGGGGGATCTCCACGGGCTGCGGAGTGAGCGGTGGCTGGTCCGCGGTCTCGACATCGTCACGCGTGACCTGCGCGGTGGCACTGTCACCGTCCCAGCCCAGGTCGGCGGCCTCGCCCTCGGCTGGCGCTGGTTTGCCATTACCGCCCGCGCCTCCGTCCTGGATCTCGTCGTGGGCGTTCAGCTTTGGCTTTTCCTCGCCGTTCTTGTCATCCTGTTCGGACATCGGCTCGGCCTCCGGGCAGGAACCACCACATCGAGCGGGACGAAAAAATCGCCCGCCGACTATTTATTCCAAGGCGACCCACGCTAGCAGGATGGCAGGGTCACTTCAAGGGAAAATTCCGCGAAATCGGGTCGTGGCGGGGCCTTGGCTCGGTGCAGAAGTTGCCGCCCGCCGGGAACGCGTGCTAGAATCCGGACAAGCCACGACCAGGAGGAAAACGCCGTGAGACTCACTCCCCTGGACATCCAGCAGCAGCGCTTTAGGACCGCCTTTCGCGGCTTCGATGTCAAGGAGGTCGATGCCTTTCTCGAGCTCGTGCGTACGCAGTACGAGGAGCTGATCCTGGAGAACCGGCGCCTCAAGGAGGACAGCCGCGAACAGCAGCGAAGGATCGAGGAATTCAAGGAGCGCGAGCGGACCCTCAAGGAGACGATGATCACCGCCCAGAAGATCGTCGAGGACATCAAGGGCAGCGCCCGCAAGGAGGCAGAGGTGATCATCTCCCAGGCCGAGATCCAGGCGGAGAAGATCGTGCGCGGCGCCCAGGACCGGCTGGTCCAGATCCTAGAGGATATCCAGGAGTTGAAGCGCGAGAAGGCCCAGCTGCTGACCAACCTGCAGGGCATCGTCACCGCCCACCAGAAGATGCTCGAGGTCCAGCAGCAGGCCGAGGACGAGGCCGAGAAGCCCGAGGACAGCCTCAAGGTCCTGCGGGACCGGTGACCCCCCCGGGAACTCCGATCGACTGCGAGGAACGTGACGGCGACCTCGTGCTCGCCGTGCATGTCCGCCCGCGCGCGTCGAGGAGCAAGATCGAGGGCGTCCACGACGGGGCGCTGGCCCTGCGCCTGGCCGCGCCGCCGGTCGAGGGTGCGGCCAACAAGGAGCTGTGCCGGGTGCTGGCCAAGGCCTTTGGCGTGGCGCGGGGCGCGGTGAGCATCGAGTCCGGGGCGCGGGGCAGGCGCAAGCGGGTGCGGATCGCGGGGGTGGGCCGGGTTGCCCTGGACGATCTCCTCGGCGAGCATTAAGCTAGGTCGGTGATCGAGCCTGAGCCAGTACACGGGCGCGGCGAGTCAGCGTCCTGCCGACGGAGTGCCCACGCGCGCCATTGGCGCGCGTGTTGCCCGGACTTTCGTGCCCGGACATCGCACTCCGGAGCGCAGGACCTGGCTCGCCGCTGGCTTTTCGTTCTCGCGCTCGCACTCGCGCTCGGAGTGCTGCTTGCGCCGAGCCCCGCCCTTGCCGCCCGCGTCAGCGAGACCCGCGGCCGCTTCCACTTCTCGTACCCCGAGCAGATGCGCGACAGCCTGGACGACCTGCTCTCCGGCGCCGAAGCCACACGCCAGCGCATCGCCGCGGACCTGGGCTCGGGCGGCCCCGAGCGGATCGAGGTCCGCGTGGCCAACGGCATCGACGAGTTCGCCCGGCTGCAGCCGCGCGGTGTGCACCTGCCGATCTGGGCCGTGGGCGTGGCCCACCCACGCCGCAGGTTGATGGTGCTCAATCACGGCCGCACCGCGGCCGGCACCATCGGTGAAACCGAGAAGGTCTTCGCCCACGAGCTGTCGCACCTGATGCTGGCCCACGCGGTCAAGTTCCGGCCCATCCCGCGCTGGTTCGACGAGGGCGTCGCGGTCCGTGAGGCGCAGGAGTGGTCGTACTGGCAGGGCCGGGGCCTGATCGCGCCGGCGCTGTCCGACCGGCTGATCCCGCTCGAGCGGCTGGAGCACGGCTTCCCCGGCGAGCGGGGCAGCGCGCACCTGGCCTATGCCGAGAGCGTGGAGTTCGTCTCGTGGCTGATCGAGGAGTTCGGCCGCGAGCGCTTCCACAGGCTGCTGGCCATGCTGCGCGGCGGCCAGCCCTTCTTCGACTCCCTGCAGGAGTCGACCGGGATGAACCTGCGCGAGCTGCAGAGGCGCTGGGCCTCGCACCTCAAGATGCGCTTCTCCTGGCTGCCGCTGCTGGCGAGCACCAGCATGGTGTGGTTCCTCGGCGCGCTGGTCTTCCTCGCGGCGTACGCCCGCCGGCGCGGACAGAAGAAGCAGAAGCTCGCGGCCATGGCCGCCGAGGAGGAGGCACTGGAGCGGGTGATCGCCGCGGCCCACGAGGCCGAGCAGCGCGCGCTCGACGACGAGGGCCCGGGGCCGGGGACGCTGCTACACTAAGCGTCAGGACGAGATCGCCAGCCGCGCCGCGAGCTGGAACAGGCTTCTCACCAGGAACAGCTCGAGGAAGTACACCAGCAGCAGGATTACCAGCGGCGTCATGTCGAAGCCGCCGTACACCAGCGGCAGGCGGCGCCGTAGGGGCTTGAGGAACCACTCGGTCATGCGGTTGACGATGGTGATGAAGCGGCGGTACCGGAACAGCTGCTGCGGCGGCAGCCATGACACCACCACCCGGATCAGCAGCAGGATGATCACCAGCCACAGCAGCATCTGGACGATGTGCGCCAGCGCGAACACCAGGTTGGACACGACGAACATCGCCGCTACTTCCGTTCGCCGAAGATCGCGGTGCCGACCCGCACGATGGTCGCTCCCTCCTCGATCGCCGCCTCGAAGTCGTGGCTCATGCCCATCGACAGCTCGCCGAACTCCTCGCCGAGCCCGGAATCCCGCGCCAGCGACTCGCCGAGCTGGCGTAGCCGTACGAAGTGCGGCCGCGTCTCCTCGACCTCGGCGAAGGGCGGGATGCACATCAGACCGCGTGGCGTGATGTGGGGCAGGGCGCGCACCTGCTCCAGCAGCTCACCCGCCCCCTCGGCCTGCAGCCCGGACTTGGACAACTCCCCGCCCACGTTGACCTCGAGCAGCACGGGCACGGTCAGGTTCTCGGCGGCCGCGCGCTTCTCGATCGCCTCGGCCAGTCGCAGCGAGTCCACGGTCTCGATCAGGGCGACGCGCCCGACCACCAGTTTCACCTTGTTGCGCTGGAGATGACCGATCATGTGGAACCGCGGCCCGTCACCGAGCTCCTCGGACTTGAGCTTCATCTCCTGCGCGTAGTTCTCGCCGAATTGCACCTGGCCCGCGGCCAGGGCCGCGGCGATGTCCGCGGCCGGCTTCAGCTTACTCACCGCGACCAGGGTGATCGACGCGGGATCGCGCCCGGAGCGCTCGGCCGCCGCCGTGATCGACTCGCGGACTCGCTCCAGGTTGTCCGCGATCTGCTGCTGGCGCATCATCTTGCATCCGCCTCTCCGGGCCGGCCCGGCCAGCCCACTTCCGCGAGCAGGGCCAGCGCCTCGGCCAGGGGCAGGCCGACGACGTTGGTGTAGCTGCCGCTCACCCGCTGCACCAGTGCCGCGGCGCGGCCCTGGATCCCATAGGCTCCGGCCTTGTCCATGGGTTCGCCGGTTCCCACGTACCACTCGATGTCACGCTCTGCCAGCTCGTCGAAGCGCACCGCGGTCTCGGCCGAGTCGATCCGCAGCGGCTCGCCTCCGGGCGCGGCGGCCGCGTACCCGGTGACCACGGTATGCTCGCGGCCGGACAGGGCGCGCAGCATGGCCCGCGCCTCGTCCTCGTCGGCCGGCTTGCCCAGCGCCCGGCCGTCTAGCACCACCAGCGTGTCCGCGGCCAGCACGAAGCGATCCCCGTGCAGTGCCGCGGCTGCGCGGGCCTTGTCCGCGGCCAGCCGTCTTGCCGCCTCCTCCGGCGCCTCGTCGGGCCCGAGGCGCTCGTCCACCTCCACGGGCGCCGCCTCGAAGCAGACGCCCGCGCGCTCGAGCAGCTCCCGCCGTCGCGGCGATGCCGAGGCCAGGATCAGCGGCAAGGCGCTCACGGGTCTAGCTCTCCTCGTCGCCGAGCAGCATCCGGCGCACGTCCTCGGGCAGGTCGGCCAGGCGCTCGGCGAGCTGCGCCGGATCGACCTCCTCGCCGTCGAGGATCACCCGGCGCTCCACGTTGCCGGTCCCGTCCTGAACATCGACCTGGGTCACGACGTGGGCGCTGTCGAGATTCACATCGGCGCCGTCGACCTCGAGGCCCGGCACGTCGGCCAGGGCCGCGAGCGAGTCCGGGTCGGTCAGGTCCACGGTCTGGCCGTTGACCGAGATCGACAGCCCGTCGAGCGTGACCTGCACCTCGGGCGCGTCCGCGCTCCCGCTCTCGCTCCTTCCGATCCAGGCCATCGGCAGGGCGATCTCGCCCCGGGCCACGCCGCGCACGGCCTCGCCCGGCCGGAGGTCCGGTGCCAGGGCGCGCAGTCGATCCACTGTGCGCGCGAAGCCGTGATGCCCGTTTTCGGGATCGCGGTCGAGCATCAGCCGCAGCAGCATCTCGACCGGATCCTCGCCCGCGGCGGTCTGCTCCAGGGCGGCGACGCAGAGATCCTTCAGCTCGTTGCCGGTCATGCGCTGGCCTCCGGCGGTGGAACATACCGCTGCCCTGGTCGGTACGCAAGGGACAGCTCCAAGCCAGCAGCTGCGATCGCGAGAGCGGGGTTTGCCGGGGTGATGGCGGTGATTGACCCGGGGTACAGAGGCTGCTAATATCAATCAGATATGACGGCCAATACCGATAAGCCGGGACCGAACCGGCTGACACAGGAGATCGTTACCTTCGTCGATCTGGGCAAGGCCCTGACAGGCACCCTGGACAGCAAGGAGGTGATCCGCCGCGTGATGGAGAAGGTCCGCGAGCTGCTCGAGCCGCGCGCCTGGTCTCTGCTGCTGCGCAACGAGCTGACCGACGAGCTCGACTTTGCGGTGGCCGAGGGCGAGGTCGGCTCGTCACTGGCCGGACAGCGCCTCGCGCCGGGCCAGGGCATTGCCGGCTGGGTCGCCGAGAATCGCGAGGCCGTGGTGATCGAGGACGTCAAGGGCGACCCGCGCTTTGATCCGGATTTCGACAAGACGCTGGGCTTCGAGACGCGCTCGATCCTGGCGGTGCCGATCGCCTCGTCCAACTCGGTTTACGGCGTGATCGAGCTGGTCCGCGGCCGGGATGATTCCCGCGGCTTCGGACGCCGCGAGGCCGCGGTGCTGCGGGCGGTGGCCGACTTCGCCGCGATCGCCCTGGAGAATGCCCGCAACCACAACCGGGTCCGCGACCTGGCCGTGCGCGACGACTGCACCGGCCTGCACAACGCCCGGTACCTCCACGTGATGCTCGACCGCGAGGTCGCCCGCGCGAATCGCCACAAGACGCCGCTCTCGCTGATCTTCTTCGACCTGGATTACTTCAAGCTGATCAACGACACCCACGGTCATCTCTGCGGCAGCGCGCTGCTCGCCGAGGTCGGCGAGCTGATGCTCGCCGAGCTGCGGAACGAGGACGCGGCCGTGCGCTACGGCGGAGACGAGTTCGTGGCCCTGCTGCCCCACGCGGCAACGGACCAGGCGCTGGGGGTTGCCAGGCGGCTGTGGGAGCGCGTGCGTACGGAGAAGTTCCTCACCAACCGGGGGCTACAGGTCAGTCAGACCGCGTCCTACGGCGTGGCCTCGATCCCCAACCACGCCTCGGATGCGAACAGCCTGCTGCGCCTCGCCGACGACGCGATGTACTTCGTCAAGCGCCGCGGTCGCGACAACGTGGCCACGGCCGACGACATCCCGGAAGAGGCGCAGAACTCGGAATGAGTGGTCACGGGCGCGGGTTGGCGCTGAGGTCTGGTGCATGAAGGAAGGGATCTTCACCGCGATCGTGGTGCTCTCCCTGTTCGGCGTGGTCGGGCTGCGCCAGGTCGAGCGCATGCGCCACGAGGAGGGCGGGCAGGCCATCGCGCCCACGCCCGCGATGATGCCGCCGGCTGGCGCGGGCATGCCGTCGTCGATGTCGGGCGGCCGGCGCGTGCACTTCTATCCGACCGAGGCTCGCCCGGCAGCGCCTGGATTCGACCTGCCCTGCCTGGGCGGAGAGCGGATCCGGCTCGCCGACCTGGCCGGCCGGGTGGTGATGGTCAACTTCTGGGCCACCTGGTGCGAGCCCTGCATCATGGAGATGCCTTCGCTGGAGAAGCTCCGCGAGCAGCTCGAGGGGCCGGGGTTCGAGCTGGTCACGATCTCGGTGGACGAGGAGCCCGGCGCGCCGGCGCGGCTGCTCTCGCAGCTCGCCCGCGTCCCCGGCGGCCGCGTGCCGGGTTACGTGGTCGCGCTCGATCCCGGGGGCAAGCTGGCGGCCGCGTACGGCACCAGCAAGTTCCCCGAGACCTACGTGATCGGCGCGGATGGCAAGCTGCTGGTCCGCTTCATCGGGCCGCGCGACTGGAGCCAGCCGATGTACTCGCGCCTGGTGCGCACCGTGATCGAGCGCGGCGGCATGCCGCAGATGGGCGCGATGAGCAACGGGAGCGCGTCGCCGGGCCCGCCGCCCGAGATGCCGCCGGACCTGCCGCAGGGCACGCGATGACCGTGCTGGTCACCGGCGCCTCGGGCCATGTGGGCGCCAACCTGGTCCGCGCGCTGCTGGACAGGGACCGCGCCGTGCGCGTGCTGGCTCGCGACGACGCCCGCGCCATCGACGGCCTCGACGTGGAGCGTGTCCGCGGCGACGTGCTGCATCCGGACACGCTGCGCGCGGCCGTTGACGGTGCTGACGTGGTGTACCACTGCGCCGCACGGATCTCGATCGTGGGCGATCCGGACGGCATGGTGCTGCGCACCAACACCGAGGGTCCGCGCAACGTGGTGCGGGCCTGCCTCGATGCTGGCGTGCGGCGGCTGGTGCACTTCAGCTCGATCCACGCCTTTGACCAGGCCCCGCTGGACCAGCCCCTCGACGAGACCCGGCCCTTTGTCGGCGACAAGGCGTACGCGTACGACCGCTCCAAGGCCGCGGGCTCGCGCGAGGTGCTCAAGGGCGTGGACCGGGGCCTCGACGCGGTGATCGTGCACCCGACCGCAGTGCTCGGCCCGCACGATTACAAGGGCTCGCGCATGGGCCGCGTGCTGCTCGACCTGTACTGCGATCGGCTTCCGAGCCTGATCCAGGGCGGCTTCGACTGGGTCGACGCCCGCGACGTGGTGAGCACGGCAATCGCCGCCGAGGAGCGGGGCCGCAGCGGCGAGGCGTACCTCGCCTCGGGCCACTACGCCACCGTGGCCGAGCTGGCCGCCGTGGTCTCCGAGTTCTCGGGCAAGCGCCCGCCGCGCTTTGTCTGTCCCCAGTGGCTGGCGTACGTGGGCCTGCCCTTTGCCGCGCTCGCGGCCAGGCTCACCGGCAGCGAGCCCCTGTTCACCCGCGAGGCCCTCGGCGCCCTGCGCGCCAACCGCGAGATCCGCCACGACAAGGCCTCCCGCGAGCTGGGCCACCAGCCCCGTCCGCTGCGCCAGACCGTGGCCGATACGCTGGAGTGGTTCGAGGGGCGGGGGGAGCTGTGACAACGGGGCCGGCTGCTATCTCGTCATCCCTCATCGAGCCAGAGTGAAGAGGTCTCCGTGCTTCATCCTGCGCAGCGCTTCGGGCAGCCGCTTGCCATGTGCTCGATCAGAACGTCTCCCTGCTCCTGGACGACCTGGCCCGCGAAGCGGTCCGGCTGTTCGGCATGGCCCGGGTCGGAAGGATCGTCAGCGCCCGGGTGCGGGAGGCGGTGGGGCTTCTCGAGGCGTCCGGCCGGTGCCGGATCGAGGGAGATCGGATTGCGCTGTCCTGAACGGGCCGGCGGCCCGCCTCGCATCTCCCCTGCTCCGGCGGGAGGAAGAGGTGGTATAATAGCGCGAGGTAAAAATCGTCCTCACACATGCCAGTGAGGGATTCTGATGAGCAACGCAGGCGAGGCGGCGGTTCGGTCAATGGGATACCTCAAATGAGCGATAGCGCCACGGTAGACCTCCTTGAATCCTACGCTGCACATGCACGCAGTACCTTTCGATGGCGATCCGGGACCGAAGCAGCGAGCGCCACATCAGCCACGGCGGCCTGTAACACACTACATACTGCTGGCTCTGCGTCGTCCATCTGATCCTCTAGAAACCATAACTCTCCATTCCAGTGATCGTTGGCTCATGAGCGCATATTACCCTGTTACCGCTCTCCATAACCAGAGCCTCTTGTAATGGACAGCCTATCGCCTCGGTCAACGAGAATCAACCGTGGTCCCCGTTTTTACGGATCGTGAAAGCACCGGCAGGCAGAGATCGCGCGTTCTCGGGCTGCTCGGTTCGCCTGGGAGTCTATACTGGTTCGCACCAGGAAATCGGTACAACCTCCTGGATCCCCGGATAAATCGGACACGCTTAAGCTATTATTCGCCCAGCCCGGATGTTATATGCGCGTCAGGGGGGGGACTCCCCACCATTTGTCAAGGAGCAACCCCGCGGGCGGTAACCCGGCGGCGGCTCCCGCATCGTGCCAGCGAATACCGTCCTGCATGTCTCCGTCGTCACGCCGCCGCCTCTTGGGC
>Ga0272442_10000571_pt1 | contig 57684 bp, 40 predicted proteins | sample SSMForm2O_FD_200262 | JGI IMG/M metagenome (GOLD analysis project Ga0272442, IMG submission 200262) | Marine sediment archaeal communities from Little Sippewissett salt marsh, Falmouth, MA, United States - SSM-Form-2O | ecosystem: Environmental > Aquatic > Marine > Wetlands > Sediment ...
CACTCGGAACCGGCCAGCAGTCAGTGCCAGCGGCCACGACCGTCGCGACGGTCTCTTGACAGAACTTCTCATGGAAGCAGGAGAAAGGTGAAAGTAGAAAGGAGAGCCGTGGAATCTTTCACATTGCAGGACATAGACCGCGAGATCGGGGCACTTGCCTCTCCTGCGGTCTACTCTCTCCTTTCTCCTCTCTCAGGCTCGGTGCCATCCGCACCAACCGGAGAAAGAAGCAAGGAGAGAGCGGACCGCCCTTCGACCCTTCGGCAGGCTCAGGGCGCCCTGCTTCGCCCCCCGGTCGCGGTGTGATCAACTGAACCCCGTTCGACGATGCCGGTCCTGATCAGGATCGGGATCCGGCCGTACCGACGGTTCTTGAAACCGCATAGTTGGTTCGCTAGTGTTTGATCCAAGGAGGCCCGAATGAGCCGGAGCAGGAGCAGGAGCAAACCCAACGTAATCATAGTCTTCGGCGACCAGTGGCGGGCCCAGGCATTCGGATATGCCGGTAACCCCGACGTTCAGACTCAGGCTATCGACCGGCTCGCGGGCCGGAGCGTCAATTTCACGAACGCGGTGTCCGGATGTCCTGTCTGTTCGCCCTACCGGGCCAGCCTGATCACCGGGCAGTATCCGCTGACCCACGGGGTATTCCTGAACGACGTCCACCTCGAGCACCGGGTTCCGAGTATCGCCGATGTCTTCAAGCTCGGCGGCTACAGTACCGCCTACATCGGCAAGTGGCACCTCGACGGGCGGGGCCGCGAACACTACATTCCACCCGAAGCCCGCCAGGGTTTCGACTACTGGAAGGTGCTGGAGTGCACCCACAGGTACAATGAGTCACCCTACTATGCCGGTGACGATGACACCAGGAAGACATGGGAAGGTTACGATGCCATCGCCCAGACCCGCGACGCGGTCGGTTACATCAACGACCACTCCGGCGATGAGAACCCCTTCTTCCTGGTGTTGTCCTGGGGTCCGCCGCACAACCCGTACGAAACTGCCCCGGAAGAGTTCAAGGCGCTCTACGACAGAGACAAGATCACGCTGCGCCCCAATGTCCCCGAAGAGATGCAGCAACAGGCCCGCGAGTGGATCGCCGGTTACTACGCGCACTGTTCGGCGCTGGATCACTGCACGGAGATGATCCTGGACGCGATGAACGCTTCGGGCATCGCCGAGGACACCATCCTGCTCTTCACCAGTGATCACGGGGACATGCTCGGTTCGCAGGGGCAACGGCGCAAGCAGAAGCCCTGGGACGAGTCCATCCGGGTGCCCTTCCTGCTCAGCTGGCCGGCGGGGCTGGGTAGCGAGGGCGTTGAAAAGGACGCCCTGATTGACGCCCCGGACGTAATGCCCACGCTGCTGGGCCTGGCCGGCCTGGAGATCCCCAAATCGGTCGAAGGGCTGGACTACTCCGCTTGCGTTCGCGGCGGCGATGATCCCTCGGACGGCAGTGCGCTGTTGCTGTTACCCCAGCCGTTCGGCGAGTACGAACGCACGGGTGGCGGGCACGAGTATCGCGGGCTCAGGACCGGGCGCCATACCTACGCACGGACCCTGGAAGGCCCCTGGGTGCTCTACGACAACCACGAGGATCCTTTCCAGTTGCGGAACCTGGTCGACTCGCCGGAGCACCGCGAGCTACAGCAGGGGCTCGAGGCCCGACTCCGGAACCGCCTGCAGGCCATGGGTGACGAGTTCCTGCACGGGGACGAGTACGTCAGGCGCTGGAACTACCCGGTCAACGAGGGCGGCACTATGCCGGTAGCGCCATAGCGCGCGAACCATGGTTGAGCTTTGTCTTCTTCCCGCCCGGAGGACACTGCGTCCGACGAGAAATCCACCTGCTGCTCCCGTCCTCTCCGCCGGTCACTTCGCCTTCGGCCCGGAGATCTCCATCCCCGCGGTGTGCGCGTTGCAGACCAGCCCCATGTCCCTGGCGTTGCGGACGACCTTCTCTCCGAAGCGCAGGTTCTCGATCCTGACGTTCTCGACGCGCTTCCCGCCGCCGGCTCCAAGGTCTGCGGAAAGGACCACATTGGGAAGGTCAATCCTCTCCTGCCCCGGCGCGCCGTAGCCCTGCGTAGCCGCAGGCGTAGCAGGGCGAAGGCGGGCGTTATCTCGGGTAGCAAAGTCGCTCAACCTGCTCCCCGGAACACTTCTTCAACGGCCGGCCAGTGTCCCGTCAGGTTTGCAGTTGCATGTGACCAATGGCGTTCAGGCGCGCCCTCAAGCGTCGCCTGGAACGCCTTGTTGGGGCTCCCCGTCTTGTCCTGCCAAATCGAAATCGCTATCGGGATCGGGATCGGCCCCGTAGACCTCCTGCTGTTCATGATGCGCCGATCCCGATCCCGATAGCGATCCCGATTTCGATGGCCCCAACGTGTATCTGACCACACCCACAACTGCTGACTTGACAGGACACTAGCTCATGCCCGTTATCTTCCTGACAAGAGCTATCTCGCTCTCGGAGAACGGTGTGCCGTCAATGCGATAGATATCGTGAAACCAGACATCCGGCTCCGGAAACGGTTCGTGGGGCTGAACCACATGGGATTCCTCTTTGCGAAGCTGATAGACATCCTTTCCTTCGCGCAAACTCCACGGCCAGATCGTACCCGTCTTGCCCGAGACAAATCCCCAATTGTAGGCTGCCGCGCGATGTTTCAGGAGGACAGGAAGGGCACCGGCAAACGTGCTTGACGGCCGTGACATGTACTCGGTGCAGAGGACAGGACGGCCGGTTTCTTCATATGCCCTGATAATCGTCTCAAGCTTCGCATCATCGTAGCAGTGGAACGAAACCATATCCGAGTTGACTCTCGCGATATCGATGTTCAACTGCCCCACAGATCCTTCTGCGGTGGAGCAGACGGGCTGCGAGGGATTCGCCTCACGGGCCCACTTCCACGCGTCGAGCAGCAGTGCGGCCGCTGCATCTCCCTTGCCGTCCTGGCCGGGTTCATTGAACAGCTCCCACGCAAGCACACGCTCATCCGTACTGAATCGACGCAGCGTTTCCTGTACGTACCCCTTCAGTCGCTTCTTCTCCCCATCACCGGCAGTACCGTTGTGATAACGCAAGAGCAGGTCCTCGGAGGGCGACTGGACCCAGCCGGAGTTGTGGTACTCTCTCACGCATGGCGGCTGCATGCCGATCCGGGGGTCCGGTCGGTGACAGGAATCAAAGAAGACAAACAGAATCCGCATGCTGCGTTTCCGGCACAGATCCAGAAACCTGTCCATCCGCTGCCAGAGCCCTTCCGCATCCTGCTTCCAGAGAAGATCGTGCAGAAAGACGCGCAAGGTGTTGAACCCAAGGCGTTCGGCCCAATCCAGTTCTCCTGCCATGGTCTCGAGGTCAAAGGTGTCTGACTGCCACATCTCGAGCTGGTTGACGGCGCTGGCGGGGATGTAGTTGCACCCGACCAGCCAGGGCAACGCGTCATACCAGGCGTTTGCCTTCTCAACAGGCCAGCGTCCAGGAACTTCTTCGACTTCGACGGACATGAGAACCAGTCTCCATTTGTGCAAGCGTTTGCTGTAGCGCTCGGAACGCACGGCGCGATCAATGCCGGTGTCGCCGCGCACCGACGAAAGCGCGACCGACGGCCCCGACCAGCCGCCCTGCACGTCCAGTCCCTATCATGCAAGTTCTCCACCGGATCATGGCTCCGGCAGCCTGCTGAGATCCGCGCCATAGCGCCACATGCCCCTTTGCGGATCGACTGCCCCGATGAACTTGAAAGGCTCATCACCGACCGGTATGCCACCGCCCTTCACCTTTTTGTCAACCGGGGTGAAGTCCATGGCGTCAGGGTTTCTGAGCACGGAGGCAGGCATGGATTGGAGGTTGTTCTTCCACTTGAGCTGCTTTCCTATCCTGGTGAAATCCAGGCTTCCCGCAGGAAGCGCGATGTTATTGACCAGCATGACTTCGGCATCCAGCTTCGCGACCTCCCTATGATTCCACTTGCCGAACCCGATCCTGCCGCATTTGTAGAACGTGTTGTTGTAGAACCACACGTCTTTGCCCGCCCGGGGACCTTCCCGAGTGTCGTTGTAGCGAATGGCATCATTTGCCTTGATGGCGATGTTGTTGTGGACTCGATATCCTGACGACGAATTGTCCACGTAGTAACCGACGGTCGTTCGAACCCAGTTGCCCTTGGTGGGGCCCTGCGACCCCTTGCCAACGTTATAGCGCCAGATGGAGTTGGCTTTCGGGTTCGAGCCGTCCTGATGGTTCACGTAGAAGAAACCCTGGTCCACGACGAGTTTGCAGACATCCTCAATGTAGTTGTACTCCCAGACATTTCTTCTGGCGTACTGCTTGACCCAGGCTGCATTACCGCCCTCGACCCCGGAACCTCCGAGGTTCCGAAACGTGCAGAAGCGAACCACATTGTCATCGCCCCAGGAAAACAGACCGGCACAGCGTTTGGCCATCCAGTTCATGTCCTCGAAGAGACAGTTCTCGATGTGGGCGTCATTTCCCCGGATCATCATTCCGCACCACCAGCTTTTCGAAAAGCGGCAATCTTCTGCGCGAAATCCATTGCCCTGGACGAACACACCCGCGGTCCCGTTTCCCGGAACGCCCCAGCAACAGTCCATGCTCTGAATGCTTCGGTTCCCTTTGGGATTCGGTGTATGCTGAAAGGGCGAGATGTACTCGAAGTTGCACTTCTTCAGTGAAACATCGTTGCCTTCAACCCGGATCGTCGCGGCGTGGAAACGGAGGTTTTCGAACCGGACGCCGTTACCGGTCACCACTGCCCCATAAAGCCGCGTTCGCAACTCGTAGTTACCCGCCGCTCCGTCAGTCGGGGGAATCAACAACAACTGCTTCCCGTCGGAGTACCATTCTCCAGGCGCGTCCAGGACCGCCCTGGCCCCCAGGATATAGCCAAGTCCCTGCCCTTGACCGTACTTGCCCATGAAGCCCGATGAGGCCCTTTCAGCATTAACCTCGACGAAGCCCTGCTCATCGATTCCCGTTATGGGCAGCGTCAACGAGTACCAACTCGACAGTCTGTTTCGTTTTGGTCGGAAGGCACCATGCAACCCGACGTAATACCCGTCAACCAGATCCGGGAAGAGCTTCTCTACGTTCTGGCGAAAGCCCAAACGGCCATCCGGATCGATGACACTCTCTTCCCAGTCCTCGTTCGAGGTCATCGGTAACGTTTTGTCGGGATAGCGCGCTGGCATGAGGTACTGATTGCCGCGAAACACGTCAAATACAGTCATGCCCACAGCGGCCTTCAGCCCCTTGCGCCCCTTGATATCACACGGCTGCATCCCGGTCGCCCTGTCGCATCCGGTGATGACCACCCGGCCCTCCCCCCGGAGCGTAACATTATCCTGCCGCACATCCAGGCACTCGCGGTAGACACCTGCGCTGATAATGCAGACATCTCCCGCCTTCATTGCATCAAGTGCGGATGAAACGGTCTTGTGCGCTTTGTCGGGACCGACGAAGAAACGTTCTCTGGCGTTCTCCGCATTCGCATGGAGAACGTGCATGGTGCAAACCGCAATAGCGGCAATCACGGTGCAAACCACAACAGCGGCGATTATCGAATGAACGTGCGTGATCCTACCTCTCTTTGTCACACTGCCCCCCATCATGGTCCTTGTCTGGATGGATGACTACCATTTGATGCACCGAAAATGCCGGCACCCGGCAGGTGACACGTCCGTCGGAATACGTCCATTCATCAAGGGCTGTGTTGCCTGGCTGGAGCGTAAGCCGTGCGGGTTTGCGCGGAACGCGAACCGTGACCCGGCTTGCGGGCACCTCAGGCAGATCGCTTATCATCATGAACTTGACCGCCCCGGTCTTCGGCCGTGGCCATGGTCGCGTGCCACGCGCCATGTTCACCAGGTGCAGCACCAGACGTCCCGGCTGATCCCTCAAGACGATTTCGACGTTTTCCGGTGCATCGGTGGTCAGGCGCCTCTTCGCCGCGGGTAAGACGGCCTCCAGAACAACACGCGCCAGGGCCACAGGCGTCGTGGGTTGGGCCTCGGGCAGGAGTTCGTAACCGCGCAGACTCATCAGCGGTACTGACGCGTAGAACACCCTGCCCTTGCCGTAATCATTGGCCAGGAGAAGCGGATGGCGCTTGCCATTCCGGTCACGCAGGAACATCAGCGCTTCGGCCTTCTGTGGCGTCACCCGGTACAGCTTGTTTTCGAACCGGACTTCAGCCTTGCCGATCTTCGCACTGCACTTCACAGATCCATTGGAACTCTGGATCCTCCGAAGCCCACAGGAGCTCAGCAGGCGCGGGTTCAGGGCCGCAGCGCCACCGGTGAGAAGCACTGCTCCGCCATCGTTCGCAAATTCCAGAATAGCCTTGACCGTCTCGTCCCCGAGCGCCAGCGGGTCCTCGACGATGAGTACCGGGCTGCGCACGTCGCCGGCGTGCAGACGCCAGTCGCCGACCATTTCGTAGTTCAAGTGGAGGCGAGGAAGCACTGCAGAAGCGCCCTCAATCTGATTGTTGCGCCAGGCAAAACTCCGGGCGGGCCCCCTGTCGTTGCGAGCGTACTGAGCTTCCCGGCAATGAAGCAACGACACATCCGGCAGGCGCCTGCTGCCGAGACACCAGGCCTGCCGCTTTCGCAGAAACGGGGCCACGGTCTTTCTGATGAACTCCCGGTGCGCGGGACGCAGTCCGCTGGTCGGCGTGGGGTTGTCCCACAGCCAGTACCGCCCGCCGTTGGCGATGATGATCGCCATTTCCTGCCGGATCTGCTTGACTCCCTTGGGCACCATCCGGCGAGGTTTGGGCGTTATGACATGACCGGTTGTCATCATATCGAAGGGCAGGCCCACGCCGTCGTACCAGTGCGCGTGCATGCTGAGGTATTCCACGTGACAGCCCTCATCTCCGGTCAGATAGCTGACGCCCGGATCCGGTTTCTCCGGCATGCGCATGGAGTACGCCCAGTTGAAGGCGACCAAACAGTCCTTCTTCCGGGCATGAATCCGCCGGCAGGTCTCGCGAATGAAGTCCCGGTAGACCTGTCGCTGCATAGCCTGAAAGACCGGCCACTGCCGAGATCTGCAGTCACGGGGCAGCTTCTTGCCGGTTTCCCGGAGAAACCGCTTGCGGCACGCATCGCAGTAACAGGCCTCAACCGTAAAGACCGACCCGTCGAACCAGAATCCGTCCGGGTCATACCCATTGGTCAATTCGTCGATCATGGGCCAGAGGTACTTCTCTGCGACACCGCTGTGATAGCACAGGGCGCTGTCCGCCTCGCTGCCGTCTGCGCAACTGCGGTTCCATTCGGGATGCCGCTTCATGATCTCTGCATCCCGGCCTATGTTGTAGTAGATCGACCAGTGGTAGCGTTTCCGGCGTGCGATATCCTTCCAGACCTTCAGTACGTCGCGCTCCAGCTTGGGCGGCGCAAAGCCCACCTTCGAGGGATAGGTTGTCCATCCCGGTTTTCCTTTGGCGTGGATCTGGATGACATCCGGCTGGAATGCCTCGAGATACTTCGCCGTTTGTACCGGGTCCGCGCCCCTGCCTACCGCATGCTCCGGTCGCGAGTGATGATCCTCGTGCAGCAGAAAGAAGATCTTCTGGTACCAGTTGCGTTTCGCGGCCACCTTCTTTGACTTCGCCTTCACGTCTCTGGCTGCTCCTCCCTCCTGACATTTCGCCAGGGAAGCAAGCACAACACAAACCAGCATCCCCGCGCTGATATATCGCTCCGAAGTCGACATGGGGGAAAGACTCCTTTCCGGCCCGAGAAGGTTTCTCCATGGAACCAGATCACGAGCAACCCCCTCCCGGGTCACTTTGAAGCCAACAAGGCGAAGACAAAGTATCCTGACGCCCTGATATTACCAGGTAAATGCACAAAACGGTTCTTCTGCTGCAAAATCAAGGTTTTCTGCAGCCCCGGTTGTGTGAGCGCCCCGGTTCATGTGAGGACGTTCAGGGCGTGATCCCCATATCCACCTCGTCGATCTCGAGAAGCATCTCCTTCAGCTGGCTTTGCCGTCCTGTCTTTTTCCCGGTTTTCGCCAGGGTCGGCCGGCCGCGCGGCGAATGTCTTGTGGACGCGGAAAGCGCGCGGTAGAGTAGTGCGGAAGGGAGCCATGCGAAGCGACTGGGAACTCATTCGGGCCTACGCCTCGGACCGCAGCGAGGGGGCGTTCGCGGAAATCGTACGCCGCCACGGCGCGATGGTTTACGCGAACTGCCTGCGCCTGCTGGGCGAGGCGCACGCCGCCGAAGACGCCCTGCAGGCGGTCTTCATGGTGCTGGCCCGCAAGGTCCGGTCGCTGCGCCACGGAGTGGATCTGGCTTCCTGGCTCTACGGGGTGACCCGGCGCGTCGCGATGACAGCGGCGCGCAAGGCCGCCCGGCAGGCGCGTCGCGAGGAGGAGGCTGCGATGCTGAGAGCCAGGCGCGATTTTGAGGGCAGGCAGGAATGTCGGGCCGAAACCAGGCAGCTGCTCGACCGAGAACTGGCTCGCCTGCCGGGCGGCGAGCGCCAGGCTGTCATCCTGCGCTACCTGGAGGGTCGCAGCGAAGCGGAAGCCGCGGCGATCGGCGGATGCGCGGTGGGGACGCTTTCCTACCGTGCCAGCCGCGGGCTGGCGCGGCTGCGCGAACGCATGAAACGCCGCGGACTCCATCCGGGCGCGGGGGGCCTGACCGCCATGCTCGCCGCCGAGGCGGCAGTACAGCTGCCCGAGGGGCTCCTCTCATCCCTGACGGCAATCCCCAGGCTTGCGGTGGCAGGTGTGCCGGGTAGCGGGGCGGGCAGTGCGAGTCTCTTGGCGAAAGGAGCGATGAAGATGATGTTCTGGACGAAGGTCAAGTTTGCGGCGGCGGTAGCGTTCGGCGTGCTGGCGGCGGGTGCCGGGGGCGGCTCCCTGGCGGCCAAGCTGCTGGCCGGGGAGCCGGCGGTGGCTGCCGCGGACGGCGGGAGCAAGACTTCAGAGAACACTCCCGAGACCGAACTGGGCAGGCTGGCCGCAGGTCTCAAGCCGGGCGAGATGAAGGAATTGAAGACCAAGGGATATACCCGGGAGTTGCTGAAGTCCTGGTACGAATGGGACACCATAGAGAACGGTGTTCGCAAGTACGGCGCGCAGCATATGTTCAACATCATGACCGGTAACTGGTCGAACGACGGCAAGTGGGACCCGAAGAGTCGGCGCATCCTGTACTTCGGCGGAGGGCACTACGCCGCGTTCAAGTTCGTGACCTACTCGGCGGACAGCAACACCTGGAAGCTGATGCCGGTGCCGCCCTGGTGCGACCCGCGCATTGAGAAGACCTCCAAGGAACACGGCTGGCACAGCAGCGCCTGGGACAAGGACAAGAAGACCGGCAAGAAGTACAAGACCTGGCCGCGCGGCCACACCTACGACTGCCAGTTCCTGTACCCGGAAAAGCGACTCTACGGCGTGGTGGTCTGGAGCAGGATGCGCCGTTACGACCTCGAGAAGGGCGAGTGGCTCAAGTCGCTTACCGGGTTCAAGGGCAACAGCTACGGGGCCGCGGAGGCCTTTCCGGAGGCCGGCGGCATAGTGGCCTTTTCACGGAAGAACCATCTCTGTCTGTACGACCCGGACACGGGCCGGAAGCGCGCTCTGCAGGAGATCGGTTTCGGCATTCACGGCGTGATGGAGTACAACCCGGTGCACAAGGTCGTGCTTGTCGGTGGTGGGGATGCGGGTGGAGACAAGGGCGTCAAGAATCTCTATCTTGTGGATCAGAGCGGCAAGGTAAAGAAGCTGAAACCCGCTCCGGACTGGTTGCGGTGCACGCAGGACGCCAAGGTGATGTGCGATCCCGTGAGTGGCGAGTATGTCGTTCAGGGCCACCGCTCGCGCAAGAGCGGGAAGGACGTGGGCAAGGTCTGGGCCTTTCATCCCCTGAAGGACGAGTGGAAGGAGATTCCCGGGCTGCGATTCCCTACCGGCATAGCCGTTCCAATCAACACCTACGGCGTGATCGTGATCTGCACCGGCAGCAAGGTGTGTGTCTACAAGCACAAACCGGTCTTTGCGAACGAGAAGGCCGAGTAGGCAGAAGCGAAGAGCGTGCTCCGAACGGCAACCCTGCCGCTCGGGTCCTGTCTGGGTGTGACGTTCGCCCGGCAACCGGCGTGCGCAGGCGAGACCGGCGGCAGGATCCAGGCCGACGTCTGCGTCTACGGCGCCACCGCCTCCGGCATGACCGCCGCTTCACGCGTTTCTGAACCGCCGGAGCGCGAAGCCGGCCGCCTGCCTTCGGGCCCTCACGCGAGGCTTCCCGGGACAGTTACGAATGGCACCGGCTTGAGCTATTGAAGAGCGCAGCCTATCCCTCAACCGGGGGTCGCTCGCAACCCGCTACCAGCCGAACGGGTTCCAGTACCACTTGCCGCCTTCCTTGCGCAGCAGGACCTTCAGCGTCCGGTCAGGGCGGAACATGCGCCAGTCGGCGACGTTCCGGAAGTGTTTCCTGCCGAAAGCGGCGGTGCCTTCGAGTTCGAAGGTCACCAGCAGGAATTCCTCCTTGACGACCTCGCGGGTCTTGCCGGCCTTTCCGGAGGGCACTTCGCGGTAGATCGCCTTGCGCTCGATGCGGAAGTTCGCCGGCTTGCACTCGACCTTTTCGAGTTCCTCGAGCAGCGTCTTCTGGTGGTCCTCGAGCCCGCGCCGGTAGGAGGCCCAACTGGACTTCAGCCGGTCTTCTCCGATCCTCTCGCGATTGTCGAGAAGGTGATCGCGCAGCTCGTCGAACTTGCCGCCGAGCACCAGCTTCTTGAAGCCCTCGTACTCCTTCAGCGCCTCGGCGCGGGTCTTCCTGAGAAACTCGAGGTCCCCGGCGGTCAGGCCGGACTTCTCGCCCTCGAGAGGACCGAAGTTGCGCCTGCAGAGCGCACGCAGCTGCTCACGGTCCTTTTCACCTACCGCCTTCTTCTCCGCGGCCAAGATACGCTTGCCTCTCTCCGCCAACCTGTCAGGACCCATGCGCCAGTTGAGATACTTGCGGAGTCGCTCGCCAGAGACGCCCTTGAGAACCGGTGCGACCAGCGCACTCAACTTGTCTCGGTCGGCCAGAAGGCGGCAACCGTGCATGAATCTGGCAACACCCTCGCACTCGTAGGGAGTAGTGGACCGGCCTTCCGGTGACCAGCGCAACTTGCTCTTCTTCCAGTAGTCGAGCTTCGCGAGCTTCCCGATTATCGCGTCGGCTTCACTGACCTTCCTGCGCGACATCAGCGCCAGGCATTCGAAGGTGGCTTCCACGGTGTACACGTCCGGCCCCTGTACCACTCCGGTGATCTTCTCCATGCGCTCAAGAAGAACCTTGGCGTCTTCGGCGTTGCCGACGTATCCAAGCATGCGGATAGCCGCCGCATGGGCCTTCCAGAGACCCTTGTCAGCGAGCATCTTCAGCAACAACCCTCTTGCCTTGGGATTGACGCGCGAGTAAATGTGCCAGGCTGTTGGTCCCGGCCGCCGCGGATCGTACAGAAAAGCCGCTCCGACGCTTTCCCCAACCGAGAGGACCGCCGGGGTTCCCTCTACAGGCTTCGCCTGCCCGGCGAACCCGGCTCCCGCTGAGACTAGTACTGTGAGGTTCAGCCCGACGAGCAGCATCCGGGTCGCACTCTTGCAGGTTCTCATCACATCTTCCTTGGACAGGGGTTCAGGGCAGCATGGCTCAGTTGTCCCAGGGTATTTCGACACCGTCGTTGACATCGCTATCATCATGTGCTTCATAAGGCAGCCCCAGAGGACCGCCTTGGGACCCCGGCTGGGGTCCTCCGTCCATTTGTGCGGCCTGGTCCCAGTTGAGATCCACGAAAGTGCCATAGGAACTTAGGTCGTTCATGATATTCTTCGTACGCAACGCCCACCAGGTGCTGGAGTTGTCGCCCAAACCCAGACCGTGTCCGAATTCGTGCGGTATCATCTTCGTGTCCCCGTCAGCACCGCACCACTCTGCGACGATTGTCCGCCAGTCTCTTCTGAACGTAACACCACGCAAAGGTCCCTCGATTCTATCAACGAATGTAAGGTCTGCCTCTTCGTGGTGCAGCTTGAAGGGAGCTTCCACAAGAACACCATCTTCGTAAGCCACCGGGACGGGGTCCGGCCTATCGGGCCCTGCAGCGAACACTGTCACGCTCTTCGCCGCCAGCTTGACGCACGCACGCCAGTCCCATTGGCTGTCCTTCTTGAGGTACAACGCGCTGGCTCTGTCGAATGCCTCCTGCACGAGAGTCTTGCGTTCTGCATCGGTCTTGCCTGCGAAGTCTGCCAGGCGATCAGAAACATGGACGTCGACATTGAGAGTCTTGCAGTTCATGACCCAGAAGCGCTGGCTGTCTATCTTGACTTCGTTCCAGTTGTGTTGACCGCTGTTGTTCTTGTCCCGGTAGAAGCGCACCATGGTGTCACCAATATCACCGGGGTTGTCACCAAGCTTGTATTCGAACTTGCTCCCGTTTCCGCTGTAGAGCAGGATGTCCGGGCCGTCGCGAGACCACACCTGGCACTTGATCTGCGCAGAAGCCGGTGTGTTGTCATACGTGCCGAAACCACGGCTTTGGAAGTACTGTCCTGCAAAGAAACTGAATGTACTGCCGATGTCGAAGTGTTCCATCGGCTTGATGTACTGGTAGGAGGTCTCCTCGGGATTGCTCACCCGCCGGGCGTAGGCACCCCGGTTCTCCAGGGTGTAGACGAACTGGCGGTAACTGCGGACCACGCTCAGGCCGTCAGGCCATTTCAGCGTCAACTGCACCCGGTAGCCGAACTCCCGGTCGACTTCGAAGCTCGTCTCCCAGGAAGCGGCTCCGGTTGCGGTGCAGGAGTCGTACACCTCGTCGCAGGGCTCCGGAATGCCGCCGGAGCAAACCAGCGCACGCGACTCCCAGTCCACCGATGCCGGCATCGGGTCGGGGGGAATGGGGTTGACCAGCACCGAATAGGTCTGGCCCTCGCCCACGTAGACCGAGGGCTGCTTCAGGGGCACGATGCCGATTTCCACGGCCCAGACCAGGAGGCCCCTGTTGGCCTTCTTCTCCTCGTCGCTGATGTCGCCGTTCCCGTCAGCGTCGTAAGCACAGGCCGCCTGGTACCAGTCCCCGTCGTCAAGCCACTCGAGCAGGCCCTCGCCGGCCGGTCCCGAGGCGAGAACCGTCCCCGCGCTGTTCTCCAGGCTGAGCCGCAACCTGCTCTTCATCTCCTCCGGTGCGCCGGGTACCAGTTCAGCGCTGACCGCAATCCGTGACTTCCCGCCCTCTTCGCCGGCAACCACCACGAAATCGTAGCTGCCGGGGCTGCTGGCCTTGCGGGTGTCGTCGAACTGGTCGCAAACGGTAAGGACGGAATCCACCACCGTGAACTTGACCTCGTCGTAGGCCAGTTCGACCTGGGCGTCCGCCAGCGAGCAACTGACCCGCGAGTCGCGTTCGGCCCCGCTGCGCGCGAAGCCCCGGACGTAAAGCGTGCGACCGGTCAGCGTGGAGGACAGCGCGTCGCGTCCCGCCACGGTCGAGAGGTCGAACTGCCTGCCGTCGGCGATTTCGTCCGCAGGCGCACACTCGGGTGTGGTGTAGAGCTTGACGCTTCCGTTCACCCTGACTACGACCCTGCCCGTGTCCAGCCCGTTGATGCCCGGGCCGAACCTGAACTGCACCGGGACAACGTCCTGCTTCAGGAACAGGTGCACGCCGGGCTGCTCTTCCCGGTAATAGGGCGTTCCGGCCACGGCCAGGTTCACGCCGACCTTGCGGAAATCGAACTCGAACAGGTTCCAGTAGGCACCGACGCCGGGCTGGCTCACGTAGAAGCGCACCCGGGCCTGGCTCAGGTCCGCGAGGGGGAACCCCTTGACCTGGAAGGTGTCGTGCTGGAAGCCGCCGATGTAGATCGTCTTCCACTCTTCGAGGCTGTCCGGAACCTGGATCTCGATACTGCTGGTGTAGGCGTCGGGCCTGGCCGCGCGGAACCTCACCCCGTCGTACAGGCCGGCCCCGGTGTAGAAATACAGCCAGGGGCTGCGCAGTTCCGGGTCGTGTATCTCGTGGTAGCACCGGGCCGAACTCGCGTTCCAGTCGTCGTAGGCGTTGCCGCCGTCCTGCCACTTGCGGGTGTGGTTGTTGTAGGTGTGCGAGTCGGTATCCCATCCCGTGGGCGAGACCCACACCGAGCCGTCATCGCTTTCCCCGGCGCAGGCCACGAAGCTCCTGACCTCGCCCCTATGCAGCCCCGCGCTGTTGCGCACCACTGCCCGGCAGTAGTAGGTGACGCCCGGGGTCAGGCCGTTCACGAACCGGCTGCGGGCCTCGCCGGTCCCGAAGTCGCCGGTCCAGTCGGGGTCGTTCTCGCCGGGGTCCGTGAAGGATGCACCCGTTCCGTACTGGAACAGCACCTGGCAGATGTCGTTGCCGTCCTTCTCGACCCTTCCGCGCAGCACGGCGCTCTCGGCGTTGACCGAGCTGGGCTCCAGCGTCTCGGCCCCCGGTTCCACCGCCCCGTCGACCTCGAAGAGCTGCAGTTCGTAGAGCCAGAACCAGTACCCGGATACCTTATACTCCCACTGGAACTGCACCCTGCGGATGCGTCGCTTCCCCTCGGGAACGGGGATGTACTTGTAGACCGCGTTTTCGGTGCTCTCGAAGGCCGCGTTGTGGACCGTGGCCCACACCCACTCGCCGTCGGTGTTCCGGTACTGGATCTTGATCACGATCCTCTTGTTGAAGGGGCCCCACCAGTCGGCCTTGACCCGCAGCTTCTTGGCCACGATGCCGGTCTCGGGCGCCCCGAACTTCATTACCAGAGGCGTACCAAGCCCCGTGGAGTTCGTCTTGTCAATAGCGTACAGCGCCGGGTCCCCATCCGAAGCGCGCCCTTCATGGTCCCACTTCGAATTGTCCTCGACGCTGTCGGCCTTTTCCCAGCCGGCCATCGCGCTGCCCTGCGCGCTGACGAACAGGGCGGCGGCCAGCGCCACAACGGCAACTCCGGTGAGCCTTCTGATGATTGTCATCGTGCAATCCTCTCCTGGCTTCGCAGAATAGTCCTCGCTGAGCGTGCATTCAGCAGGCGTAGTCACTATTGCCTGCAACGCATCTTCTACTTCCGATAATGTTCGCCGTCAAGCGAAGGAAAACCTTGGTGCACATGTGCGTGCGCGGGAGGCCCAACGCAAGGCATTCAGGCGCCAAGGGATACGCTCTCAGCGTGAGGGGGGCTTCCGGGTCTCCCGTGAACAGCTGCGGTCGTCGGTGGACACGCCTTGGCGTTCCACGGAGCGTCCCGTTTCAACGCCGATATCGACGCCCTGAGGTCGGCTGCGCACTCTTGTTGCGTGCAGATATCGGGAGCGAAAACCGAACGCGCGGACCACCTGCACTGGGTGCAAACCGGAAGTTGCCGCGCGCAACTCCACTATGACGCGTGTCCCGTATTCCGCCCCAGAATCTTCATGCCGAACAGGAAGCGGATCACGTTCAGGCGCCTGACCAGGAGCTCGTAGATCGTCAGGATGAGCGGTGGTGTCCTCAGGGTTGTCCGGCATCCTCTTCCCCCTCCGGCTCTTCGACCTCGATGATCGAGACGGCCGGGCCGGCTTCCAGGCGGACCGAGACCGGCGGGCCGATTATCCTGCCGCTCCGGTCGACCGGGTGGACGGTCATCCTGACGTGGCCGCGGATCTTCACACGGTGCTCGCCGGCCTCGTCGTCACCGCCCAGCAGGCGGCGGCCGCCGTCCGACGTGTGAAAGGACGCGCTGTACACTCGATGCGCCTCTCCGTCCAGGAGCAGCGGCACGACCGGGGCCTTGTCGGGCTCCAGGGGACACGCCGAGACGCTGACGCTGGCCTCGTCGACGCTGCAGGACCGCAGCGACACGCGCGCCGAGCCGTCGCACCCCCGCGGCAGCCTGAGCGATCTGTTGCGGACATAGAGCGAGACCCCCGTGATGCACTGGCATCTCAGGAGAGGACTGGCAGGCAGGGGATGCGGCCACCTGGCGGGGACCAGTATGCCGGCCTGCAGGCCCTTCTCCGGTTCGCCCCAGGCAATGCGTGCGAGCCAGGCCGGCTTCTCGCCTTGCCGGGGCGCGGGCGGTCTCCGCCTGCATCCCGCCGCAAGGCAGGCTGCGAGCGCGAGTGCGAGCGCGGGAAGAAGGTTCCTCATAGCCGGTGTTCCCTGCGCCCCGTAACGACGGCGCGAGGGCGAAGGTTCACGTGATGTCCGGGGCAGATGGGGACGGGTTAGGGGACAAACACCCCTTCTTCCCTTCTTCGCTCTCCGAGCTACGCCCTTCTTCGCCTGCGGCTTCGCAGCGATTCGCAGGACAAGTCGTCAAGGCTACGCAGGGCACTGCGGATCTTCAGCCGCAGGTCTTGATTCTCCTCCGGGTCCCGGGGTCGGACCAGAACACAAACAGCAAGTAACTCAATAGCAGCCTGTTGGCATCGCCGCGGGGCCCGATTTGGACCCGTGCGTTCGGTTTTCGGGGTCGATTATTGAATGCAGCGTCAAACACCGAAGTCTGTGGGCTTACGATCACGCGCACGAGCGCAATGCCAAAGACCGGCTTCCTGTGTTTGACAGCCGCTGAGCTCTCCCGTAAACCGTGCTCATCGAAGGGCTGCAAGCACGGTGAACCCTTATGAAGGAGATCGAGATGAGGAATCGCGTCAAGTCGGCAATCAGCGAGACCACGCGGGAGAACTTCCAGGAGGAACTCGTGCGCCATGCGGAGCTGGTGCGCAGGTTCGTCGAGATCGACGGGCAGTTCAAGGACGGGCGAGACGAGGACGAGGGCGGGGACATCCGCGATCAGCGCCAGAACTACTTCGAGAAGATCAACGACGAGCGCCACCGGCTGATCGCATCGATCAGTGACGCACGGCCGATCGGGCCGCGGCTGCCCTTCAGCGTCTCGAACTGGCAGTTGGAGAAGTACCTGATTTCGGCTTCGGACTGCATCCTGGTGGAGGCCCCGGAGCGCGACAGCGTGGAGGCCCAGAATCCTCCGCAGAACCTCTGCGTCAAGGTCCGGGGCTCGGGCTGCTACTGGAACTTCGCCTGCAGCGTGAGCTACGGGTTCACGGTGGTCAATCCCGACGGCGCCATCAACGTGGGGGCCGAGTCGGAGCTGACCGGCCTCTGCGACATTGGCGAGGGCGCGCACGACAAGCTGTTCATCACCATGAACGGGTTCGTGAACCAGTTCCGCGGCGTGCAGCTGGCCGACAACCAGGAGCACGGCTGGAGCCAGGAGTACCTCGACGCCTGGGTCGACGGCTGGCAGGCGCACGCCGACGACACCTGGGCCACCGACTCCGGCCAGGACATCATCGAAACCGAACCCGGGATCCGTCCGCTCACGCCGCACGGGGCGAGCATCAACGCCCGGACCTGCAACGTCCGGAGCGGTGACGTCTTCATCCTCAACTACGTGACCTTTATCACCGGGATCAACAGCGGCATCGATCTGTCACACAACGGCAAGGGAACCCTGATCTACCGCCAGCCGTCGGTCTGGGCGGGATAGCCGGACCCGGCCCGGAGCCGGAATCGAGAGTCCCTTCTCAGAATTGACGATTCGGTCCCCGATTCCGGGGACCCGCCCCGCTATTGCCGGAAAAGGCGGAGTCGGGGCGTTTCCTGACGTTAGTGGCCCCGGAATGCCCCGTCACGTTTTCGTCGTTTGACGAGAACTGCCATCCATGCATATTGGACACTCGCACCACTTGATGGAGATTATGGTTCGGCTCGGGAGCCTGCACGAGGCGGAAGCGAAAGCAGAGAGGCCATGGCGCGCGCCGGAGAGCACTGGGGCATACTCGCCTTGACGCGCAGCGCTTGGGCTGCAACTGCCCCGGAAGCCTCGGGACGAGGATCCCTGTCTTGTCCACGAGAGGAGTGAATCCATGACCAATTACCGCTTTGCAGCCGGCGTTCTGCTGGGGCTCGGTCTCGTCTTCTGTTCGCTGGGATGCTGCCGCGTTGTTCACCGCATCGAGGCGGTGAGCGTGACGCCGGAGGGAACGCGGCTCGGCAACGGGGCCTGCCACGGCGTGGATGTCAGCCTCGATGGACGTTACGTGGTCTTCGGATCGCAAGCGACGGATCTGGTGGCCGGCCTGAGTCTGCCGCGCGACACCCGCGGACAGGTGTACCAGCAGATCTACCTGCGCGATCTTCACAGGGGCAAGACCGAACTGGTGAGCCTCGACAGCAACGGCAGTCCGGTAAACGGTCGATGCATCAGCCCGTCGGTCAGCCAGGACGGTCGCCGGGTCGCCTTCCTTTGCGACGCCGCCGGCGTGGTGCCCGCGTCGGAAGGCGGCAGCGATGCCCGGCAGTACATGGTCTACATGCGCAACCGCCAGACGAACACGACGGTGCTGGCGTCGAAGACCACCGGCGGAACCGCCTTTGCCCGGGATTGCCAGATGCCGGTCATGGTGCCGGACGGTCGGGGAGTGTGGTTCCGCAGCCGGCGCTTCGACGCGAACAAGCCGGCCCGGATGTTCCTGCACAGCTTCAGCTCGTCGAAGACCGAGGAGCTGCGGCTGGAGGGGAACGTCGTGAAGCTCTTCCCTGATAACGCCCTCGGGAGCAGCAAGGCGATTTCCGGACAGGTGCGTTCGTCCTCGCGGAACGGCGGGTGGGTCGCCTTCGTCAGCAGAAAGAAGCTGCCGTACTCGAGTCGTGAGGGGCAGACGCTGGTGCTGAACCCTGCGGACACCGACTTCACGTTCGACGCGCTCTACCTTCACTACTTCCCCAAGAACATGACCATCCGGGTGTCGACCTTCCAGGCCCGCACGATGCTGGGCAGCCAGATCCTGGGCGTGTCCAACACCGCCGCCGGCAACAACGTCGCCTTTGCGACCCGCTACATCTACCACACCCTTCCCGGGAACGACGCCAACGACGTGAACGACGTCTTTACCTTCTCGCAGTGGGATTTCCACCATCCGCCCGCAACCTACTTCCGCCGGGTCAGCCTGACCGAGAGCGGCGACGAGCCGAACGGGGCGTGCTACGCCGTTTCCTTCCCCGATTCGAGGTGGGTGGTGTTCAGCTCCGACGCGACCAACTACGTCTCGGACGACACCAACGGCCATACCGATATCTTCCGCAAGGATCTGCAGACGGGAAAGGTGACCCTGATCAGCCGGAAGGACGCGGATACCCCGGTGGGTAACGGTCCGAGCAGCCTGCCCCGCGCGAGCGAGGACGGCAAGGCGATCGGGTTCCAGTCCGAAGCCACGAACCTGGTCAACCTTCCGGCACCTGCCGCCGGCGCCAAGCGCCAGATCTACGTGCGCCGCCGGGTCATCGTCTGCGGGCGATAGGAGGGGAACGGCCCGCGAGTCGGCCGTAAGTCGGGGACGGACCGCCCTTCTTCGCCAGAGCTCCGCAGGGCACTGCGTAGCCGCGGCGACTTGTCCTGCGAAGCGCTGCGAAGCGCTGCGAAGCCGCAGGCGAAGAAGGGCGTAGCTCGGAGAGCGAAGAAGTAAGAAGGGTGGTCCGTCCCCGGGCACCCGTGCGATTACTTCTTGGTCTTCTCTGTTGAGCTCGGCTTCTTCTTCTTGGCCTGGGAATCCTCCAGCGAGGTTTCTGTTTCGTTGTCGCTGCGCTGGACGGCCTCCGCCTTGGTCATCTTTCCAACCAGGTGCAGTTTGCCCTTCTCGGAGAGCACGGGCGGCTCGGCCGTCTTGCTCGTGATCTTCGCCTCGTAGTAGGGGTAGACCGCAGGCCTGCCGGGCGTCTCCCTGCTGTTCAGCAAACCGCCCGGTATGCGCAGGTACCTGTACGTGTTCTTGGCCGTCCTCCACAACAGCCTGACTTCTTTCTTGTCTGCCTTCTCAGCGTCGGTGGCTACCCCCAGTTGAAGCGCGCACTTCTCATGGGCCTTGCCCATTCGGCGCAGACCATTGGCATCCTTGTAGAAGACCTGGGTAGCGTTCTTGAGTTTCGCTGCGAGAAACCCGAACTGCTCAGTGTAGCTGTCCTGTGTCCCGGCAGCCTTGAAGACGTAGGTAGCAACCTGTGAATGGGTGGGCTGGAGTCTCACGATGTCGAGTGTCTTGACCGGACTTGAGAGTTTGGCCTTCGCACGCTCGAAGCGGAACTCGACGTGAAGCTTGCACTCCGTTCTCATGTAGGCCTTGTACAGACTGCTGAGGTTGATGCTAATCTTCTCTTCCTTGCCGGGAGCCACTTCGCGGGCAACCATGAGGGTGAGTTGCTGTCTGACATCGGCAACCGCCAGCGACTTCCTGGAGCCACTCTCCACGCGGGTTGCACTGCGAACGCAACCGCCAAGGGCCTTCTTGCCGTTGTTCCTGATCACCAGCGTTGCCACGGGGGGCACGAACTCGCCAATGATGTGGTCTTCCCTGTTCAACTCCAGGCTGATCGTCACATTCTTGTCCGTGCCGGAACGGGCGTTGCCGCTCGCCAGCAAGACAGCAGATACCACCAACCCGAACAACATGCTGCGCCTTGACATCCTGCTCACCGCCTTCACTTGCGGAGTAACCGCGTCTTGAGGGTATCCTTCACTCTCACGCTGGGGACCGCGCCGGACACCCAGGCCCTGTTCGGTCTGGCCCCCGGAATAAAGACGGTTCTATTCCGGTCAATGCCCTGACAATATGCCTTGAAGCCGTTCACGAAATCGATCCCTCCTGTGTACATGATGTACTTCTTGTACTTCTCTCCACCGGGCAAGTGCGCCATTCCAATGTCATGACCGCCCTCATGGCTGAATACGGCCCGCACAAGCGTCTTGTCGTCCGGTGAGTTCTGCACGGCCTGGTCGAATTTGCCTTTCGCTACAGCGCGTTCGCACTTGGTCTGCCTGGCCAGGAAGCCGTCCAGACCTTTGATTGCCTCGGGCCGCTTTCCCTCGATAGCCTGAACACGCAGCAGCCCGATCTTCCCGCGCAAACCCCAGCGACTGCCCGCCTTCTTCTGCAGATTGGCGAACGCCTTCTTCGCCTGTTCAAGCGCGCTCTTCTCGCCCTCCCGATGGAAGCGAAGGCAGAGTTCTGCATATCTGTAGGTAGCTTCGTCCCCGCTGGTTGTTCCCGGCTTCGCAAGAGCGTTCAGCCAGCGCAGAGCTTTGACGCGATCATCGCGGTCCTTGGAGGATGCGAGTTGCTTCGCCTTGGCAAGAGGTGAAGTCTGCTTCGCGGACAAGAGCAGGGAACCCATGCTGCTGGTGGCCATAGTGGGCACCGGCACGACCGAGCCCCGCGGGCGGACCGCGATAAGGGGCTGCCCGGTGGCGGCTTAGCCCTCATTTCACCGCCGATTGGACCCCTTACAGGCTGTTTTCGGCCCCGGAAACAGGCTCTAAGGCTTGAGGCTTGACTGCGGGCTGATACTCCCCGAAGATCTCCCCCGGCGGGCGAGTGTTACCGCGACCGCCTGCAGACATTCGTCCAGCACCAGGTCGGGGGCGAGATGAACGAGAACGAACTCGAGCGGCACGCGCAGGAGTGTATCGGCAGGATGAAGGCCAGGCAGGAGGCCTTCGAGAAGCAGTATGACCTGGGCCAGTACCCGACCTACTGGGGAGACGAAGGTTCGATCGTGCTGGCCTCCAGGTCCGAAAGCCCGGCGCGCCGCGAATTCGAGGTGGTCTTCATCGGCAGGCACACGCTCGATGACCGCCTGGCCTGGGCCTGGGCGGACGATAGCCTGGCGGGGAATACCCGGGAACGCTCGGCGCGGATCAAGGAGCTCTCGGCGGTGACCGGTTTCCCGCAGTTCGAGACACCGGTTATCGATGCGGGCCCGGCGGTGCTTGAAAAAGTACTGGCGGTGGTTCTGGATCATCTGGACGCCGCCGCCTGCTTCGCGGACAAGAGCAGGGAACCCATGCTGCTGGTGGCCATAGTGGGCACCGGCACGGAACCGAAGGTGGAAGGTGCCGCTACGGCACCGCCCGTATCGGAGGAAAACGCAATGAAGGATGGATCCGCTCTCATGACAGAGTTGCTGGACGTGCTGAAGCACTCGGCCCAGGACAGGCTGGAGGGGCTCTTCCACGGCGTGAACCTCCCGCCCAACTGGTTCGAGATGGTCGCCCCGGAGTTCACCGGCCTGTTCGCAACGGAGATCACCGGTGCGCTGATCGAGATCAGCGAGCTGCGAGAGGACCAGCAGGAGACTCTCAAACGCGCGCCCCAGGACGTACAGGACAACACCAGGCAGGCCATCCGCCTGGACTACGTGGTCCCCGGCAGCGAAGAGAAAGAGAGGGGCTCGCTCACGCTGCCGGTATACTCCTCGCCCGAGGGCTGCAGGATACTGCTGGTGGGCTGAAGGGCAGGCTGAAGGCCGGGCCTTGTGTCTGACCCAAACAGCCTGTCCCCGTCAGGCCCGTCAGACCCGTCAGGCCCCGGTTGGACCGCGGCCCCGTTGGACTCCCAACTACGCGTGTTTGTATCGCTTGAAGCCGCAATACCTTAGGCGCTTTCTTGGCAATTGAGCTTTGGTTGTTGCCTTGACATTCTAAATGTTGCCGCTACTATGACCCTTGACATTCTAAATGTTGGGGGCTGCTATGAGAAGGCTTGTCGACGACCGGCTGCTGGCGTGGAAGGACTCGTCCGAGCGCAGGCCCTTGCTCGTGCGCGGCGCCCGGCAGGTGGGCAAGACCTGGTCGCTGCGGCGCTTCGGAAGCTCGGCCTTCGAGGAGGTCCTGGAGATCAACCTCGAGAGCCAGGTCGCGGCTCACCGGGCGTTCGCGGGGAACCTCGACGCGGCGACGGTCCTGGCCGGACTCGAAACGATCATGCGCCGGGTCATCTCGCCGGGCCGGACGCTGCTCTTCCTCGACGAGATCCAAGCCTGCCCCCGGGCCATCCTGGCCCTCCGCTACCTGTACGAGGAGCGCCCCGAGCTCCACGTGGTGGCCGCCGGCTCGCTGCTGGAATTCGCACTTGGCGAGGTCTCCTTCCCGGTGGGACGCATCGATTTTCTCGAGATGCACCCGCTCTCCTTCGCGGAGTATCTTCGCGCCGTCGGAAACGAGCGCGGCGCCGACATGGTCGCCGCGCCGCCGGAGAAGCTGCCCGACGCCGTTCACGTCGGGCTGCTCGACGAGCTCAGGAACTACTGCTTCGTCGGGGGAATGCCGGAGAGCGTCGCTTCCTACCGCCAACACGCCTCGCTGCAGAGGTGCGCGGAGGTCCAGCGCCGCCTCGCCGATACGTTCAAGCAGGACTTCCCCAAATACGCCGGCCGCTCGGACGTCGGTTGCCTCGAAGCCGTATTCGAGACGCTGCCCGCATCCGTCGGCAGGCAGATCACCTACACCCGCCTGGCCCGCGACTTCACCGGGCCCACCGCCAAGAAGGCCTTTCGAATGCTGCGAACAGCGAGAATAGCCACGCGGGTTCGCTCGACCCCCGAACCCCGGCTGCCGCTCGCCGCCGGTGCCTCGGGCCGGCGCTTCAAGGCGATTGCCCTCGACGTGGGGCTGTGGAACCAGCTCTCGGGGCTGCGAACCGACGTCGAATACGCCCGGCCGGACATTCTCGACGTACATCGCGGCGCCATGGCCGAGCAATTCGTCGGCCAGGAGATCCTGGCCGGCGGCGCGCCCGAGCTGTTCTACTGGGCGCGCGCGGCCCGCGGCAGCACGGCGGAGGTGGACTACCTGGCGGTCTCGGGCGGCGAGGTCTACGGCGTGGAAGTCAAGAGCGGTGCCGGCGGCAGCCTGCGCAGCATGCACCGGCTGCTCGAGGATCACCCCAAGGTAGCGGGCGGGCTGGTCTTCTCGTCGCGCCCCTACGAGGAACTCCCCGACCAGAAGCTGACCTTCCTGCCGGTCTACTACGCGGGATACGCGACCAGAACACGATGAAGGTAGGGGAGGTGAAGCCCGAAGGCTGGATCCGCCAGCAGATGCTGCGCGATCTCAGGACCGGTATGGCCGGCTGCTTCAACCGGCTCAGGCCCGAGTTCGATGTCTACATCTGATGCGCAGCCGCCTCAGCGCCGGCTTGCCGCTACCGCCGGCTTCGGCTTGCGGAACTCCCGCCACCTGAGCTCCGAGCAGGGAATGGCGAAACCCAGGCCTTCGCTGCGCCACAGAGTGAAGGTGACGATGCCGATCACTCGTCCGGAAGAGTCGCACAGTGCGCCTCCGGAGTTGCCGCCGTTGATCGCCGCGCTGGTCTGAATGTAGTCCAGACCCTTCATCCTGCGTTTCGACGCGCTGACGATTCCCGGGGTGATGGTGTTGCGCAGCGGCCCCACGTGTATCGCCCCGGGATTGCCGATCACATAGCAGCTCTCGCCGGTCTGGACGCCGTTCCTGACCTGGTCCAGCGTGGCCGGGAAGAAGCGCACCCCCGGCGCGGTGACCTTGACCAGCGCCGCGTCGTACTCCGGGTGGACCCCCACGACCGTGGCCTTCTTGAAAGTGCGGTGCACGATGCGGCCCTTCTCGTGGACCAGGGCCGAGACGCTGATCTCCGTGGCACCATCCACCACATGGTGGTTGGTGACGATCAGTCCTTCGGGGTTGAGCACGACGCCCGAACCGTGCCCGAAGACTTGCCTGATGAGCACGATGCTGGGGCTGATTTTCTTGAACACTCTGCGCGGCTCGCCGCCGGGAATCCAGTCGCCGACCACCGCCAAGTACCCGCAAGTCAGCGCCACCGCCGCGGCTGTCACCACCACGGGCACGGTGCGACTGGGCCGGCGCGAGCCGACCCGTCGGTGCTCGCGTCGACGGACAATGGCTCTCCTCCTGAGGATCCTGCATGCTCTCATGGCAGCTCCTTTCACTTGAAGTACATCAAGCCGCATGCCAGTTGCCTTCGCAGCGCAAGCAATTGGATATCAACGACTTCAGCCGCCGGCCCTCGACCCGACATAGCGAAAATCCGCACCCGGCCGCCGATATTGGCGAGCTTCTCAGCCCCGAGGACAACGCACTCGAGGAGCTGGTGGGTTTCGCGGAGACCCCGGATGCGGAACTTGTCAGGGCTTCGAAGGCGGCGGGGAGAGTTTGAAGGCGAAGGCACAACAACGCCCCCCGTCTTCGCCCATACCTCGCCATTCTTCGCTCTTGCGGGCTTCGCGGGGCCACGCCGGGCACCCGATACCGAGACCCATATCGGTGCCAAAGGCCGGCTTCTCAACAGGCCTCAGCCGTCGGCCGGCGTTTCAAATCCTTGACAAGCTGGTGATACCGGCGGAGAATCGCCTTCGGCGGGCCCCGCGGGCGGACCGCGATAAGGGGCTGCCCGGTGGCGGCTTAGCCCTCATTTCACCGCCGATTGGACCCCTTACAGGCTGTTTTCGGCCCCGGAAACAGGCTCTAAGGCTTGAGGCTTGACTGCGGGCTGATACTCCCCGAAGATCTCCCCCGGCGGGCGAGTGTTACCGCGACCGCCTGCAGACATTCGTCCAGCACCAGGTCGGGGGCGAGATGAACGAGAACGAACTCGAGCGGCACGCGCAGGAGTGTATCGGCAGGATGAAGGCCAGGCAGGAGGCCTTCGAGAAGCAGTATGACCTGGGCCAGTACCCGACCTACTGGGGAGACGAAGGTTCGATCGTGCTGGCCTCCAGGTCCGAAAGCCCGGCGCGCCGCGAATTCGAGGTGGTCTTCATCGGCAGGCACACGCTCGATGACCGCCTGGCCTGGGCCTGGGCGGACGATAGCCTGGCGGGGAATACCCGGGAACGCTCGGCGCGGATCAAGGAGCTCTCGGCGGTGACCGGTTTCCCGCAGTTCGAGACACCGGTTATCGATGCGGGCCCGGCGGTGCTTGAAAAAGTACTGGCGGTGGTTCTGGATCATCTGGACGCCGCCGCCTGCTTCGCGGACAAGAGCAGGGAACCCATGCTGCTGGTGGCCATAGTGGGCACCGGCACGGAACCGAAGGTGGAAGGTGCCGCTACAACACCAGGCAGGCCATCCGCCTGGACTACGTGGTCCCCGGCAGCGAAGAAAAAGAGAGGGGCTCGCTCACGCTGCCGGTATACTCCTCGCCCGAGGGCTGCAGGATACTGCTGGTGGGCTGAAGGGCAGGCTGAAGGCCGGGCCTTATGTCTGCCTCCTGGGATTTGGGGTCCGACCACGGGTTAACCGTGAAGCGTGAGGCGTCGCGCGTGATGCGCCTGATGATGATGAACATGGGAGTTGATATGCGTCGGGAGGATGAAAGGAACGTGTTGTGCCCCGAGGCAAGTTGAACAGGTTCAACGCGCTGCTTGCGGTGGCGGCCGCCCTCGCGATTGCCTGTGCCGGTGCCGCCGCAGATGCGGGACAGGCTCCCAAGGTTCGCCCGCTCCGCCACCTCGCCCATGACTGTCAGAAGGGAGCCGAAAAGCAGCGACAGGCCGCCCTTGAGCAACTTCTCACCCGCAAGGACGTCTGGGCTTACGATCTCCTATACCGATACGGCCCCAAAGACCAGAGGTTCTCCGAGAAGCATGCACCGGCGCTGGCACTGGCGATATTGCAGGGACACTACGCCGGGACGAAGCAGGCAATGGCGCTCTTCAAGATCGCCTGGGGCCGGGCGGCGGCCACCTCCGAAGAGAAGCTCGGAATGCTGATGTTCCTCCGCAAGAGGGCGCAGACGCGGCACTCGGGCCTCAAGGGCGTCACGTTGTCTGTCGCGGGTCAGAAACTGCTGGCGTCTGTTCTCAGTCCGAAAGACCTGCGGGAATTCGACGACTTGCTCCCCGATGTCGCCAAGGGCATGGAACCCCTGGGTGACAGCCCCGAGAAGCAGGAACTCGACCGCCTGGCCAAATTGATCCGTAATGGCACTGACCCTGCGGATGAGAAGGTCTGTGACGGCATCATCGGGCTGAAGGCTGCGGCTGCCGAGAAGGCTGCCGTTGCGGAGATTCTTGACCGCCTCTTCGTGGAGTGGGGAGCGAAGCTTGGCAGGACTGTGAACGCGAATGGGTGGGAGAAGACCCTCGACAAGACCCCGGGTGTCGTCAAGTGCTTCGGGGTGTGCCCGGCCATCTCTCGGCATGCGAAGAAGAAGATGCCCCGTTCATCTGCGTGTGCTGAGGACCTCGCCCTACAGGCCCTTTCGCAGTTGGGAACGAAACTCGACTTCGCCTCGCTCTTTGACCCGAAGAACACCGACAGGAAGAAGCAGTTCCTGAGGTTCATGGCGGTCTACGCGATGTGCAAGTCCGTCAGCAGTGCTTCTCACCAGGATTGGCGAAGAGACAAGAAGCTGACGATCAGTGTCGAGTACGAGAAGCTGCCAGCACCGTTCAATTTCTTCGTCGCGGACATTGCAGCCCGGGAAGGTGACTCGAAGGCGGGGGAATACCTGCAGCGTCAGCTCGTCGCGGCTGTCGAGGCTGCGGAGAAGATCGAGAATCGCAGGACTCTGGCAACGAACAGCAGGAAGACAGCCGAAGCACAAGCCGCATCCAGAGACCTCGACAACGCACTCTGGGTTCTCGGCATGGCTCTGGAGATGTCATCAGCCGACAGGACCGGCCTTGAGAAGGTCAGCCAGAGACTCAGGAAGCTTGCAGCGCCAAGCGGCGGCACCGGCGCGTTCAGTATCCGCACAGCACTGGCACGGCTGCAGCGGGATACCCGGCCTCCCGAGACTATCCGCGCCGCCAAGATCGCACGAATCAAGAAGGACTATGCGGAGAAGCGAATAGACCTCGGGCGGTACCTCATCCGCATGGATGACCTGGACGCACTTGACGACGCAGACCTCTTCAGGGCCTACAAGACTGACATCAAAGGGATAGCGACCGTCAGCAACCACATCGCCGCATGCAAGCTGATCGGGCTCAGGGGAGGGCCGGACGACTCCATATTGCTCAATTCCTTCTACATGGAGCGCAGAAGGGACATAGTCGAAGCCATGATAGCCGCAGCCGAGAGCCGGGGCTACGTCGAGCTTCCCAGGTTGCTCATCAAGCTCTACCCCAGAGAGAAGATGGTTTGGCGCAGGAGGCTTATCGCCAGGCTCGCCGCGAACGTAGGAACGGTCAAGGAACTCGATTTCTTTGAGACCCTTCTGGACCATGAGAAGGATGAAGCCTGCCTGGCCAGTTTGGCTCAAGGCATCTACAGGCTTTGCCATGACCCCAGAGGGGGCGAAGACATCTGCCTTCGCATTGGAGCACGCCTGAAGTCCGAACACTACGGTCAACGTTGGTTCTACTTGGCCAGTGTCCTCCGTGCCCTCGTGCCCGACATGAGCCTCACGCTGGACCCTGACACCAGGAAGAACATCGTCGAGAGGAACAGGGAAATCGACCGGGCCGTCAGGGAAGCGATCAAGCGGCTCAAGGCGAAGAAGGCAGCATCCTGAGGTGGCCGGTCACCTTCCGCTTCCAACAAGAGCAGTGCCGCGGTCTTGACGTCGAACCGACCCAAACAGCCTGTCCCCTTCAGGCCCTATATCGGTGCCAAAGGCCGGCTTCTCAACAGGCCTCAGCCGTCGGCCGGCGTTTCAAATCCTTGACAAGCTGGTGATACCGGCGGAGAATCGCCTTCCATGCAGATCCGTTGCACCAGCTGCGGTGGGCTCTACGAGCCGGGCGAGGACTTCTCGGCGGCGGAGCGGCGGTGCACGGTCTGCCGGACAGAACCCGACGCTGTTCCCGTCGAAGAGGTTCCTGCGCCGGTTACCCGACTGCGCGACCCCGCGAGCTTCGCTGCCGACCTCATGAACCGCGGCAGCACGAAGTTTCGTGCGAAGAAGGCGCTGCTCAACGCCGGTCTCGGCGAAGAGGCAGCGGTGCGGGCGGTCGAGGAGGGCGCCGTGATCCACGCGCGGGACAAGGCCTGGAAACGCCTCCGGGGCCGGATGATCGGCGTCGGCGTCATGTTGCTCGGCCTGGTCCTGACCGCCGTCTTCGCGTTCGCGATCGAGGGAGTCTTCATCGTGGTCTTCGCCACGCTGACGCTGACGTTTGCCGGCCTGATAGCGATCATCGCCCCCGACACACTCGAGAGCTTCGGCGACTGGTTCGGAGGGGGGCCGGCCGGATGACGCCCGAGGCGCCATCCCGGAAAGCTCCGGCAGGCCGCCGAGGAACGGCCTGCCGGAGCAGGAGAGCAGCCGTTCGACAGGACTCACGGCCTCAACACGAGCGCCACTGAGCTTGTCGAAGGCTTGACTTCCGGGTTACGGAGCGGTATGCTTGGGGTGCATCGGGCCCTGGGCACCGGCAGGGCCTCCTGGCAGACACCCGGGTATGAGCGAACGACCGGCTGAGATCCGGAGGGGGCTGTGGCTGATGACGTGCTGATCGAGGTCGCCGGCGGCGATCTCGACGGGGGCGGCGCGACGGGCGAGCGCTTCCGGTTCTTCGTGCAGAGTGCCTTCCACCTGAAAGAACCGGCGGGCACCGCGGTGCTCAACGGCAACGTGCGCAAGGGCGCGGTTAGCGCGGGGGACTCGGTAACAGTTCGCTGCCGGGCAGGCGTCGTACACGTGGTTGTCGAGGCCATCGAGACGCCCGAGGGCGAGATCCCCGGGGCTTCCGAAGGCCAGCAGGTGGGACTGCGCGTGGCCGGCCTGGTGGAAGGCCAGGTCGGGGCCGGGGACGTGGTGGTGAACTACCAGCCCGGCGCGGTCAACCGCGCGGCCGGACCGCAGGACGTGTCCCGGGGGGAGAGCGCGGCAAGCAGGTTCGCGCGCAAGCAGAAGCAGAGACACCTGGCCCAGGCGCGCGGGACGGGCCTGACGATGATCGCGGCGGTGCTCGCCCCCGTCCTGATCGTTGCCGCAATGCTCCTGGCAGGAACGGCGCTGGTATTCGGCTGGCCGTTCGGGTTCATGTCCATGAACTTCATCCAGGTCGTGCCGGCATTGATTGCCGTGGGCGTCTTCATGCTGATCTTCTCCGCCCCCGGTAGACGCTCCAGAGGGCGGCGCGGCATACGCAGCGGGCTGGCTTCGAAGGTGCAGGATGATCTTCCCGACGCTCACGAGGTCGTGCGCTTCTGGGGAGCGGCGAGAATCCTGAACGTGTTCTCCCGCCGGGACAGGGGCTGACCGGCCGACACGATCCCGGAAGGATGGCGGATCCTGTCGGCACCAACAGGGACAGGCTGGAATAGAGGCAGGGCTATCGCATCTGGCTCACCAGCATTCTGACTGCGGGCCGATGAGTAATCTGGCGGGGGGTGGCGGGGGGTGGCGGCGGGAGGGTTTGGAGTTGTCAGAGGGTTCCCCTCCCATCTTCTGATATGAGGGGAACCCTCTTCCAGGTCTTGCGGCGCTCCCGCGCCAGGGCACGGCCGCCCGCAACCGACGCGCCAGCGCGCCAGCCCCCCGCGCTGTCACGCCGGCTGCGTGGGGGCCGATCCGGGCGAATCTCTGCTGTCGCAGAACGCTGGCGTCCTCTGGCCGACCGGGGTGGTGGCGCCGGCGGCAGTGAGGCGCGAAGCGCGCCAGCGCTCCGGTCTCCGCAGACCTTTGATTACCGTCGCGCCGCGGCCGCGCCCCGCCGCGCGGTCCGGAAGCATCTGCCCTAATTGGATGGGTGTGACTGCGAACCGTCGGCCCCCGGAACTGCGGTTGCGAAGTACAGCCAACAGGACCCAACCAGACGCAAGAAGCCACCCGCCGCGCTGTCCTGTGGCACCAAGTTCCCATACTTAGACCGTCCCTGTTCGTTGGAGGCGGCGATGAGCAGCCCCGCCCGGTGGATTTTCTTTGTAACGAAATGTCTCCCGCGGCAGAATGCTCTCGAAGGGGAGTGCCGATGGGGGACATTATCGAGTTCACGCGCCTCTGGACCCAAGCGCAGCCGGTGGTGGCTTCTTACGTCAGCGCCTTGGAGCCGGATTTCCACCGCGCCGAGGACATCCTTCAGGACGTGGCGGTTACGCTCCTGAAGAAGCACGGGAATTACGACCGCTCACGTCCCTTCCTCCCCTGGGCGATGGGAATAGCCTCGCGGGTTGTGCTGCAGAACCGCCGCACGGAGGCGCGCAGCCGGCTGCGCTTCGACGGCGGCCTGGCCGAAGCGATTTCGGCGGCATACCAGGAGATGCTCCCGGAACTGCGGGAACAGTCCGCGGCCCTGAGGACCTGTCTGCGCAGGCTCAAGGGCCGCGCGCGGGAGGTGATCTGCCTGCGCTACCGCGATGCCCTCAAGCCCGGGGAGATCGGCCGGCGCCTGGGGTTGCCCGCGGTCAACGTGCGGGTGATCCTCAGCCGTGCCAGGACCGCGCTGCACGAGTGCCTGCAGCGCGCCTCCGGAATGAAGGAGCAGCGGACATGACCGCCGACCCGCGCGAACTGGTCCGCGCTCACCTCGACGGCGAACTGGACCCGGAATCCGTCCGGGAACTGGGTGCCTGGCTGGAGAGCTCCCCCGAGAACGTCAAGGCCTTCGTGCGCGAAGCCCACCTGCACCACGGCCTCCGGCAGGTCTTCTCCCTCGCCGAGACCGGTTCCGGCACAGGTGACACCACCACGGTGCGCAAGCCGGGCTCGAGAAGCAGGCAGCGCGGCGCCCCCCGACCGCGGTCGAAGTGGCACCTGGTTGCTGCGGCGGCACTGGTGACGGCAGCGGGACTGCTGATCTGGATGCACCTCGAGGGCCGCGGGAAGGTGTCCACCGGTCTCGCTCCCTCCGTGGTTTCCGGGCGGAAGGCTTTCCTGCTTTCGCGCGGAAGCAGGGAGGCGCTGCCTTCCGGAAAGCAACTGGAGCCCGGCGACCGGGTGCTTACGGAGAGCGGGGGTGCCTTGATATTGGGCTATCCCGACGGGAGTACGCTGCAACTGCGGGGCGGGACCGATCTGCAGCTGGTTGCCGATCGGCGTCGCAAGTCCCTGCTGCTGCACGAAGGCGCGATCTACGCCAGCGTGGCGGTGCAGCCGGAGGGGGCCGCGCTGGCGGTCAACGCCGGCAGGCCGGACCAGGCGGTCGTGGTAGGCACCGAGTTCGAACTCCGGCGCGACGGGAACACCACCGTGCTCAGCGTGGAGCGCGGGAGGGTGCGATTCGGCACTCACGGAAGCTCGGTGGTCTGCGGGCCGCTCCGGCGCAGCTCGGTTACGGGCAACTCCGGCCCCGGCGCACCGGAGCGGATACCCGCGAACGAGATCGCCCCCTGGCGGCGGCAAAGACCCGAAGCCGGCAGCGGGTCGGTGCCCCCGAGTGAGCCGATCTCCGTGAAATACGATTTCGAGAAGGCGGACCCGTTCAAGATGTGGACCGCCGACGGCACGTACGAAGTGCATTCGAAGGGGTTGTCCGAACTCAACCCCTGCTCGGGCAGGAAGGCCTTCAGGATCGACGTGACCCTGGGCACCGCCAGCCGGCTTCTCCTGCACATTCCCGTGGAGGTGCCCCTGGAAGGCAAGCTTCGGTTCTCCGGGAGGATCAGGGGGCACGCTTCCAGCAAAGAAGCCGAGGCGTCGCTCGGCCTGGAAGTACTTCTGGAACCTTCGGGAGTGAGCGGCGTCTACCAGTGCAGGGAGCGCGTGAGGGGTACGGCCGGCAGCTGGCTCAACCCGTCGCTCGACGACGTGGTCTCGATGGGCCGTGACAAGGCCACGTACCTGCTTGCCCGGTACCGCCCCGGACAGACGGTTCGTGAAACGGCCATCTGGGGCAACAAGATCGGGTTGTTCCTGGACGGACCGCCGGGAACGCGGTTCACCGTCTGGGTCGACGATGTCTCGCTGTCCGGCAAAGCCCCGGGGGCCGCGGCCTATCGCCGGCACAAGCTCAGGTTGCGGCAACAACCGTCTCCGGACGGACCGGCGGAACGTCAACCGGATCAGGTCTGGTAACCGGCGGAACCCCCGCCCGGACCCGCGATCTTCGAAGACAAGCGGCAGCAGTACAGGGCTCGGAGCCGGGTTCACGTTGTGCACCCGGTTTCCGGCACTTCTGCCCGCGATTGAGTGTAACGCTGCGCCTCCTGCGGCAGAAAAGCGGGCACAGGGATGCCCTTTCCCGCATCCCGAAGGAGGCGCATGTCATGAAGCCAGAAACCCATGTCTTTCGACAGTGTCGCAACAGAGAAACCGGCCCCGCCGTTCGCCCAGGAGGCCGGGCCGCGTGGCTGGCGATCGCCGCAATGGCAGTCTGCCTGGGGGGCGTCGCGGCCCGCGCGCAGGAGCTCACGCTCCCCGTTTACGACCCGGCCAACCCCGAGATGGTTCTGGTCAGCAGTCTGGACGAACTCAACACCGCTCTGGCCGGCGGGACCAGGATCATCTTCGTCGCTCCGGGCAACTACTTCAGCGACACCCGCCTCACCGTGACCGTGAGTTCCGGCGGCACGGCCGAGGCGCCGCGGTATCTCATATATCACGACCCGGCCAATCCCGGGGACGAGACCCACCCGGTTCACATGCCGCCGGAGAAGCGCGCGATCTTCAAGTGCCTGCGGATCTTCGGCGCCAGCTACTGCGTTCTCGACCGCCTGACGGTGGACGGCGGAAAGCACAGAAACTACATTACCGGCGTGGGGGAGCCGGGCCGGTCGGACGTGACCGACAGCGGCATTCCCAGGAGCGAGGGTACGTCCGGCCCCTTCACGCCCTCGTGCCACAACACTCTCAACCGGATGCTGTATCAACACATCAGGGAAGGCGTGATCCAGATCAACGACGGCTGCCACTTCAACACGATTCAGAACTGCGTGATCCGCAAGACGCCCCTGCCCGATGGCGACTGGGTGGGCATCTGCCTGATGGCCTGGCGGGGGCGGGCCGGGAAGGCCGAAGTGTGGGGCACGCGCATCGTCAACAACGAGATCTACGACGTCAACGACGGCATCCAGCTCTTTCACCATTCGATTATCGACCCCCTGTTGCCGGACTACCGGGGCACCCTCATCAAGAACAACGACATATACGTGACCCCGGCGATCTACAGCGACGGCAAAGGCAATCTGGACCCCAACGGCACGTACTCCGCCTCGGAGAACGCCATCGACATCAAGGCCAGCAGTGCGTCAGCGGCCCCGCAGGACTGGGTGCGGATCGAGAACAACCGCATGTGGGGATTCCGCTTCCTGGACGACAACCTGGCTGGCAGCAACGATCACGGCTTCGCAGTCGTGATTCACAACAACATCGGCGGCAAGCGGGGGTACATCCTTATCCGCAACAACATCGTCATGGACACGGTGAACGGCATAGGCATCAAGGACCACAGCAACGTGTCGGTCTTGAACAACGTATTCTACGACATCAAGCGTCTCGGCCACGACGGCAAGACCGAACCCTACGAGAACTCGATGGCCCTGAGTCTAAAGGGCCCCAGCACCGAAGTGTATAACAACTTGTTGATAAGGGGCGATCATCAGTGGTGCAGCCTGAGGGACACTGCGGGCGTTGACGTCAAGAACAACCTGATCGTGGACATACCCAGCGTGTCGCTGCACAACTATTCGGCCGTCACCGCCGACTACAACGCCTACTACAACAGCCCCAAGCGACTGGCCGCGCCCGGGACCAACGACACGGTCTCGACCTCCTCGCTGGTACCCGGGCACACCGACAGGGTGGTCACCCGCAAGCGGATCACCGGCCCCGAGCAGGTAATCATCCCCTGCGGGCAGATCGGCCCGGGCAGCCCCCTGCGGACCATGCCGCCCGAACTGCTCGGCGCGCGCCCCGGGATGGGCGTGAACGACGAGCTGGTGCCCCTGCCGCCGATCGCCAACCAGTCGCCCGAGATCAGCAGCTACTTCCCGGAGACTCCCTTCAGCATGGATGCCGGCACGAGCCAGGTCTTCGAGATCCAGCCGGAGGACGACGATGGCGACCCGCTGAGCTGTTCCTGGAAGCTGGACGGTGTCGAGACGGGCGCGGCGGACCCCAGTTACGAATACTCCCCGCAGGAAAGCGACGCGGGCGAGCACGTCATGTCGGTGACCGTCTCCGACGGCCGGGGCGGCAGCGCGGCGTTCAGCTGGACCGTGAAGGTCCTGGTGGACGGTGAGGATCAGGACCGCGGCGACGGATCGGCCGGGGACCGCGACGACGATTCCGCCAAAGACAGCGGCAACGGTGCATCCTCGGGCGGATGCGCCCTGGGCAACCCTGCCGGCGGCCCGGCAGCAGCCGTCCTGCCCTACCTGCTGCTTGTTGCGCTCTGGGCGTTCGGCAGGAGACGCGCGGGGGAGGGGGCGAAGAGGAGCTGACCCCGGCCGGGGCGGGTCGCGGCGGCACTTGCGGTCCGATAACGGATACCGTCCCCGGTATCGGAGGGCGAGGGAGCCAGGAACCGGTGCGGGTTACCGGCTGCGGCCCTCTCTCCTGATGGCCTCCATTTCGGAGACGAGTCGGCGGGCGATCTCGGGGTAGTCCCCGTAGCGGTTGTGTTCCTCCGCGAGGTCGTCTTCCAGGTTGTAGAGCTGGAATACGGGATCCGAGGTGCTGAAGCGCTCGATGCCGGGCTTGTTGTTCCACCCCGCGCCGATGCCGCCGCCGCCCTGGCCGAGGATCAGCTTCCACTCGCCGCTGCGTATCGCGAACATGCAGCAGCGCATGCTGTCGTGCACGCAGTTGGGGCGGATCTGCGCCAGTCCGTTGCGGCCAAGCAGGGCGGGCAGCATGTCGAAGCTGTCGGGCCCGGCGGAGTCCGGCAGGGGGGCCCCGACCAGGTGCGCCAGGGTGGCCATCATGTCGGTCAATGCCAGGACCTGATCCGAGGTGGTGCCCGCCGGGATGTGCCCGGGCCAGCGGGCGATGAACGGGATCCGGTGGCCGCCCTCGAAGACCTCCGACTTCTGGCCGCGCAGCGGGCCGTTGGCCCGGTGCCCGTTGTAGTTCACGTGGGTGACCGGGGTGTGCCTCTCGGTGGCGCCGTTGTCGCTGGCGAAGAAGATCAGGGTCTCGTCCAGGATCCCCTCCTCCTCCAGGGTCTTGAGGATCTCGCCCACCGACCAGTCCAGCTCGTTGATGAAATCTCCGTAGACCCCGATCTCGCTGGTGTTCTCGAAGCGCGGGTGAGGCACCAGGGGCGTGTGTACGTTGCGCTGCGCGAAGTACAGGAAGAAGGGCTTCTCGCCGCCGGCCTGCTCGCGGATGTAGCGCTGGGCCTGGCCGGCCAGGTGCACGCCGAGGTCGTTGAACTCGAACCGCGTGGCGGCCCCGCCGTTCATTCCGATCCGGGGATTGCGCTTGCGCGGCCGCCGGTAGTAATCGGTCCAGTAGGCCGGATCGGTGTCCAGGGCCAGCTCGATGGGGTCGTCTTCATCGAGGCCCACCACCCGGTGGTTCTCGATGTAGACGTTGGGCTCCTGCCCCACGGCGGGCACGCCGTAGAAGTAGTCGAACCCCACCTCGCAGGGACCGGGATCGATCCGCCCGTTGAGGTTGACGCCGCTGAGATCGTCCCAGTTGGCAGCCCCGGGTCGCCCGAAGCCCAGGTGCCACTTGCCCACCAGGCCGGTGGTGTAACCACTGGAGCGCAGCATCGATGCGATGGTGGGCTGGTCGTCCTCGATCAGCAGGGGGTCGTGGATCCAGATGCAGCCGGTCCGGGCCCAGGTGCGCCAGCAGTAGCGCCCGGTGAGGAGGTTGTAGCGCGACGGGGTGCAGACCGAGCTGGGCGAGTGGGCGTCGGTGAAACGTATTCCCTCCCGGGCCAGGCGATCGATGTTGGGGGTGCCCACCAGGTCGGCGCCCTGGCAGCTCAGGTCGCCGTAACCGAGGTCGTCGGCGAGGATGAACACGATGTTGGGCTTGCGCGGTGAATCCATTTCGAACCCTCGAAAGGCCTGTCCCGGCCGGGGCGGGAACCCCGGGGCGGGCCCCGTTAACGCTCCGGCTGCGCGCGAGGGGGCGGCGAATCGCCGGCCCGCACCGTCACACGCTACGCGGCCCGATTATGGTCCATCGGCCAGGCCTTTGCAAGCCGCTGCCGCGCTGAGTCCCTCCCGGTTTCTCCCGGCACGGGCGTCCCGCAGGCTTCGGGAGTCGACCCTTCCTGAAGCCTGCACCGGAATGATGCCAGGAGAACCCGGTGAGAACCGCGCCGGAAGCCACCTTGAACGGAGGATGGCGGTGGAGAGAATCGCGGGCGAGAAGGAGCGAAGCGATGGCCAGGGATCGTCAGGTGCGGAGCCCCGGTTCGAAGCCCGGGAGGACCTATCGCGGCAGGTATCTCGATCAGATTGCCTTCCCGCTGGGCGGCCTGGGCGCAGGCATGTTCTGTCTCGAGGGTTTCGGGAGCCCCGAGCATTTCTCGATCCTGCACAGGCCGCACCTGTACAACAGTCCCGGGTTCTTCAGCGCCGTCCACGTCAGGAACCGGGGAACGGCGAAGGTCCTCGAAGGACAGATTCCCAGGACGAAGATCTTCGGGAGCAAGGGGGGCCCGGGAAGAGTGTACGGCTTCCCCCGATTCAGGGACTGCCGCTTCTCTTCCCGCTTCCCCTTCTGCGAGATCGACCTGGAAGACGAGACCTTTCCCCTCAAGGCACGGTTGACGGCGTGGAGTCCTTTCGTCCCGGGCGACTCCTTCAGTTCCTCGCTGCCCGTTGCCGCTTTCGAGTACGAGCTCTCGAACACGGGCGACGAACCGGTGGATGCCGTGTTCTCTTTTCACTTCTTCAAGAACACACTGCCCGGGAATACGTCGGTCACCGCTTCACCGCTGGGCTTCACGGTGCAGTCCAACAACGCGTACCGGAACACGGGCCCGAGCCGGGACAACAAGAAGGCGTGGTTCTCCGTGGAAGCCCCGAACTCGAACCCCCTCGTCAACTGCAGGTGGTTTCGCGGGATCCTCCGCGACACCCACATGATGCTCTGGAACTCGATAGCGAGCGGCGAAACCGTGTCCTGCGGCGCGGATTACGAGGACCACTCGAGCCCCGGGGCAAGCCTGACCGTTGAGCTCTGCCTTGGACCGGGAGAAGAGACAACCATTCCCCTGCTGTTCTCATGGTACGTTCCCGAGAGCATCTTCCATTTCGACAATGCGCGCGCGTGGAAGAAGCCCAACCGTGGTTTCGGCGACGGGCGAAAGTACGCGCCGTGGTACGCGAGCCAGTTCGACTCCATAGAGGAGGTGGCGTCGTTCTGGTCCGGGAACTACAGCGACATGAGAACCACAACGCAGACGTTCAGCGACACCTTCTACGGAAGCACCCTTCCGGATGAGATAGTCGAGGCGGTGGCGGCCAACCTCAGCATCCTGAAGTCGCCAACCATATTGCGTCAGCACGACGGAAGGTACTGGGCCTGGGAGGGGACCGGTGAGCGCGAAGGATCCTGCCACGGGTCCTGTACACACGTGTGGAACTACTGCCAGGCGCTGGCCCACCTGTTCCCTGACCTGGAGCGAATGCAGCGGGCCACCGAATACGATGAGATGCTCTACGAGGATGGGTTTCAGAGCTTTCGCGTTGAGCTCCCCATCCAGAAGGGACCGCGCTTCGTTTCGGAACTGGACACCACGCCGCACGCTGCCGCCGACGGTCAGCTCGGGAGCATCATCCGCCTGTACCGCGACTGGCGCATTTCGGGCGACGCCCGCTGGATCGAGCAGTTCTGGGAACGCATGCTGCTGAGCCTCGAGTACTGCATCAGGACGTGGGATCCCGACGAAAAGGGCGCGCTGATCGAACCCCACCACAACACGTACGATATCAGCTTCTGGGGCCCGGACGGGATGATGACCGGCATCTATGCCCAGGCACTCAACGCAGTTGTCGCGATCGGCAGGAGCCTCAACAGGGATGTGGACCGGTACAGCGCCCTGCTGGACAGGGCGAAGTCAATGATGGAGGAAGAGCTCTTCAACGGCGAGTACTTCAGGCAGCACGTCACCTGGAAGGGCCTGAGAGCCGAGTCGCCGGTCAACGACACGACGAAGAACGGGCAGCGGTTCTACTCGGAAGAGGCGGCCGAATTGCTCGAGGAAGAAGGCCCCAAGTACCAGTACGGCAACGGGTGCATCTCCGACAACATCATCGGGGAGTGGCTCGGCTTCGTGGCCGGACTCCCTGCCGTTGTCGACGGGGAGAAGATAGCGTCGGCGCTGCTGTCGGTCTACCGGTACAACCACAGGAAGACGCTTCTCGACCACCCCAACGCACACAGGGCGAAGTTCGCGCTCGGTGACGAGGGCGGCCTGCTGCTGTGCACCTGGCCGCACGGCGACAGCCAGACCATGCCGTTCTTCTACAGCGCCGAAGTGTGGACCGGAGTGGAGTACCAGGTCGCCTCCCACCTGTTCTCATGCGGGTACGTCGAGGAAGGCCTTGAAGTCGTCAGGACCTGCCGCGCGCGATACGCGGGCGATGTGCGCAATCCCTTCGGCGAATACGAAGCCGGCAACTTCTACGGCAGGGCCCTTTCGTCCTACGGGCTTCTGCAGGGGATTACCGGCATACGCTACGACGCCATCGAGCAGGTGCTGTACATCTCACCCGCGATCAAGGGCGACTTCACGAGCTTCATTTCGACCGGAACCGGGTTCGGAAACGCCGGCATCAGGAACGGCCAACCGTTCCTGGAAGTCACGCATGGAGATATCGCAGTGAAGGGCATTGAGGCTGCCGGCGCGCTCGCTCGCTAGCGGGCCGCTGAAAGCGTGCCCCGGGTTGCAGGTTGGGCCATGTCACCACCCGAGGGAACGCCGGGCTGCGGCGCGCAGGCAGGCAGGGTCGAGCTGGTCAACGCCAACGCGCCGTCCTTCGGCATCCGCTCGGGGGCACGCTACTGGTAAAGCTCATGACCCGGCTGCCGCCCAACCGGATATTCCGGGCGATCTTCCGCACGGTCTACCTGGTCTTCCACCAGACCGAGATCTTCCCACATAGCACGACCACCGCCGATTGGATCCAGAACTTCCGCCACATTGCGCTGGAGGCATGACAATGAAGACCATCAAGTGCGTCCTCTCAGTGATCATGGGTTTCTTCCTGGGGTTGCTCAGTTCCTGCGGCCGAAACGCCCCCGAGAAGAAGAAGCCGGAGGAACCGTCCACGGTACCCGGAACAGAGAAGAAGGAGAAGGAGCCAGACAAGCCCAAGAAGGGCGAAGAACTGCCGATTCGCAAGCCGATACTGGAGTGAGCGCCTCTAATTGACGAAGGGCTTGGTCAGGCTACCAGAGATGCCTCTTGGCGAAAGCGTGGCCCGATCCTGACTTCAGGTATCTCTCGAAACGCTCTGCTGTGGAGTCGTCTTCGAATTCGATTACGACAACTGATTTCCAGGGCCGGAACTTGGCCGTGTGCGGCGACTGGCCGGCGTTGTGTCCCCTCAGGCGTCGCGGGAAGTCATTGGTCGAGCCAACGTAACGCCGAGTGGGGTCTGACAGGCTCTCGATAAGGTACACGTATCTCATAAGTCAGCACTTCTATATTGCACTCCTTCGCCAAGGCTTCGGAGGGCGACCACCCTCCATAGCTCGCCTCCGGCGAGCGACGGAGGGTGGTCGGGGCGACTGGCCCGCCTGCGGCGGGTGAAATTCGAACTTTACCCGCCGGAGGCGGGCAGCGACCACCTGAAACCCGCAAACGGAGAGGACCGCGATTTGGCGGCCCCCTCTGATGGTCGGGGCGACTGGCCGGCGTTGTGCTCATTGAGGCGCCTCTGAAAGTCAGTAGTTGAACCCACGTAGCGCCGGGCGGCGTCCGAAAGGCTCTCGATAAGGTATACGTATCTCATAGACCAGTACTTCAGTATTGCCCTCCTTCGCCAAGGCTACGCAGGGCGACCACCCTCCATAGCTCGCCTCCGGCGAGCGACGGAGGGTGGTCGGGGCGACTGGATTCGAACCAGCGACCTCTACGTCCCGAACGTAGCGCTCTAGCCATGCTGAGCTACGCCCCGACCCTGTGAGGCTGGATTGGCTAGGATATGCCGGAAGACCTCGAAATCAAGGTCAAAGCAGTTTGAGCTTCAGGACGGCGCAGCCATCCTGCTTTTCAACCACTCGCGGCCTTGCCCCGACTTCAGCCACTTCTCACGCGCCCTGGCTTCCGCGTATGAGCCGAACTCCTCCTTATGCACCAGTTTGAACGGCCCACGGCCACGGTCGGCGCGCGTCCGGCCAGCGTTGTGTTCGGCGATGCGCCTGCGCAATCGCCTGGTGATGCCAATGTAGCAACGGCCATTCCTGTCCAGGAGAACGTAGACCCAGATCTTGTTCAAGTCTGTCACAGTTCAATACCGCTTCGGCGACTGGCCCGCCTACGGCGGGTGAAATTCGAACTTTACCCGCCGGAGGCGGGCAGCGACCTCTACGTCCCGAACGTAGCGCTTGGGTCCCCTATCAAGAATGGGTCTGGCGCGCCGGTTGGCGCTCGCGAGCAGGGCGATGAAAGAGGAGGAGGTCGATGCCGAAGTGCATCCCCGACGACGAATGAAGAAGCCATGCGACGCGACCGCCACCGGCCCTTCGGGTTGGGGCGGCGGGCGGCCGTCTGCTTCCTTACGGCTCCTTAACGATGCGCTTCGGCATCGCCGGCGTCGCCGAGCGTCGCATCCGACCGCCCGGCGCTCCCAACGCGCTCAGATCCATTATTGAGAGGGGACCCACCATGCTGAGCTACGCCCCGACCCTGTGAGGCTGGATTGGCTAGGATATGCCGGAAGACCTCGAAATCAAGGTCAAAGCAGTTTGGGCTTCAGGACGGCGCAGCCATCCTGCTTTTCAACCACTCGCGGCCTTGCCCCGACTTCAGCCACTTCTCACGCGCCCTGGCTTCCGCGTATGAGCCGAACTCCTCCTTATGCACCAGTTTGAACGGCCCACGGCCACGGTCGGCACGAGTCCGTCCGGAGTTGTGTTCACTTATCCTCCTGCGAAACCCTTTCGGGATCTCGATGTGACCGGGCTGTCCCTCAACCCACCGGACGATGTCATTCTCGCTCTTGCTTCCGGGGTCTATGATCCGGTGCTCTCGTAGGCGCGTTGGCCCAGCTTGAAGAGGCCGACGGCCGCGGCAAGGCTGGCCATGGCCACCAGCGGAGGCCCCAGGGACCACCAGGGCGAGAGGCCGTCCTTGGCCAGCAGGACCCCCGCCGGGTAGTAACTGCAGAAGGCCAGGGGCACCGCGGTGGAGACCAGGACGCGGAGCACCGAGCCGTAGATGCCGATGGGGTAGTGGCAGAAGCGCCGCAGGGCCATGATCAGCTCGTGCAGCACAGTGAAGCGCACCAGCCAGAAGCACGTGGCTGCCTGAGCCATCATCACTGCCACCATGATGGCGTTGCCGGAGAACACGAATACCACCAGTTGGGCGACTCGACCGGGGCTCCACTGGTAGTCCATCCTGACCCCTGCGGCGATGACCAGAGCCAGCCCGGTGACAAAGTCCATGGCCCCGGTGATGTTCGAGCGCCGGCAGCTGAGCAGCAGCAGCACGCTGCGCGGCTTGGTCAGCAGCTGGTCGAGGGCGCCGTGCATTATCATGTAGCCGGTATCCCGCACCCCCTGGAACACCAGGCGGTAGAAGGCCATCGACAGGACCAGCAGCCCGTAAAGGAATACTATCTCCGACAGAGTCCAGCCGCCCACCGCCCGGACCCTGGAAAACACCACCCACAGGAAGACCAGGCCGGTCATCTGCTGCACGGTGAAGAGCGCCATCTCGATCCAGGTGTCGGCCACGTAGGAAAGCATGGACTTGATGTTCATGGCCTGCAGCCGCGCGAAGCAGCGCAGGCCGGACAGGAAGCGCCCCACCGGTCCGCGCCGCCCGAGTCCCGCCTCCGCAGCCGGCATCGTCAGCCCCCCTGTACCAGCAGCCGCGCCGAGGAGAAACGCCAGACACCCGCGGCCAGGGGCGCCAGCACCGCGACCCAGATGGTCTGACAGACCACCGCCGCGGCGACCGGCGTCAGTCCCGAGGAGACCAGCGCACCGGCCACCGGACCGACCTCCAGCTCGCCGCCCAGGAAGATGTTGATCGGGGTGTAGAAGACCGACGGGAAGGGCAGCACGTAGAGCAGTTGGCGCAGCCCGGCGGGAAAGAAGGGCAGGGGTATCAGCGCACCGGTCCCGAAAGTCACCACCAGTACCCACAGCTGCGAAACTGCCCGGTGGGTGTGGGTGAAGAGGGTCAGCTGTGCCAGGCAGAACTCCAGCAGGAAGTATATGAGGAAGGCCTGGACGAGGGACACCACGAAGGCCACGCCGACAGCGGGTTCAGGCCAGCGGATTCCGATGAAGATCGCTCCGAGCACAAAGACCGGCAGCCCCCTGAGTATCAGGTAAACGGCAGCCGACCCCACCGAGCGCGCCAGGCACAGCAGCGGGAAGCTCAGCGGGCGAATCAGCTCGCCGCCCAGCGAGCCGGTCATGAACCCGCCCCCCAGATACGCGATGGTCCCGCCGATCAGTGCGCCGTTGACCAGGGCGCTGACCACCAGGTAGGTCATCATCTGTTCCGCGCGGATGCCGGCGAGTTCCGGCTGCCCGCCGTAGATTGCGCTCCACAGGTAGTAGCTCAGCAACAGCGTCAGTCCCGAAACCGCCAGGCTGCCCCAGAACTGGGCGCGGAAGGCCATCGCCTCCTGAACCGCCATGCGCACGAAGACCCGGTAGCGGGTCAGTCGCCGGATCACTCGTCGCCCCCCCCGGCGAGACCGGTCTCCTCCTGCTCCGACCCGAAGCCTTTGCGGTAGAGCCGGGCGATGACCTCGTCGACGGGCAACTCGCGGACCGCGAAGTCCACCACTTCGCGGCCTGCGGAAACCGCGGTAAGTATCTCCATGGCGCTCTGCCGACGGCTGTCAAAGCGCACCCGCACGCGCGCGCCGGAGACATCGACCTCGGTGGCGCCGGAGATTTCAAGCTCGCCTGGAGGCGCGGCCAGGTCCAGCACCAAGTCGCGGTCCGGCCCGAACTGCCTGCGCAGCGGGTCCAGTGGCCCGTCGTAGACCAGCCGGCCCTTGTCGATGACCAGAACGCGCGAGCAGAGCCGCTCGACGTCCACCATGTCGTGACTGGTGAGCAGCACGCTCGTCCCCCGCTCCCGGTTGAAGCGCTCGACGTAGCCTCGAACCTGGCTCTTGCCCACCACGTCGAGTCCCACGGTGGGTTCGTCGAGGAAGAGCAACTCCGGGCGGTGGATAAGCGCCGCGGCGATGTCGCAGCGCACACGCTGTCCCAGCGACAGTTGGCGCACGGGAGTGGCCAGGAACTCGCCGAGTTCCAGAGTCTCGACCAGGTACGCGGTCTCTTCCCGGGCCTCGGCCGGGTCCAACTCGTAGACCTCGGCCAGCGCCCTGAATGTCTCCTGCGGCGAGAGGCTCCACCACAGTTGGCTGCGCTGTCCGAAGACCGCGCCGTAGCGTCTGGCCACCGCGATCCTCTCGCGGAAGGGGTCCAGTCCCAGCGTGCGTATCTCTCCGGAGGTGGGCTTGAGGATCCCGGCAGCCATCTTGACGGTGGTGCTTTTGCCCGCGCCGTTGGGACCGATCAGGCCGAGGACCTCGCCCCGACCCACGCCGAAAGAGATGTCCTCGACGGCCTGGACCACCTTCTTCTGCCGTCCGCCGAACAAACCCCGTACCGCGCCGAAGATCCCCGGACGCGACTGGCGCACGGTGAAGTGGCGGGTCAGGTCCCTGACGGTCAGGACTTCCGGATCAGTCTCGGGGTCCATCTGTCCTCCGGCTCCTGGCGGCGAAGCCGCCCCGTACGTTTTCTCGGGGGACGTTCTACGACGAGAACCCGGAAAACCCGTCGAGCATCACACGTGGGCTCGCAGTGCAACATCCTGTCAACGGCGCATGCTCCGTGAGAAGAGGAAGCGCCCGCCCAGTATCGCTTGGGATGAGATCGCTACAACGGCAGATCCGGGCTTTCGCCCGGATGTCTTGCGATGCCGGCCAGAGTTCCATGGGCAGACTATTGCCTGCCCGGAAACAATCGAATAGAATAGTGCTGTAAGGAATCCCAGCCCCGCCGACTCCGGTCCGGCTACAGCCGGGTCACGATCTTGAGCAGGTAATTGAACTCGCGCTGCAGCGCCTGGCTGACGCGGATGAAGCGCACGTCGCTGTCGGGGAACCGGCTCTCGACCTTGAAGGCCGCCAGAACCAGGTCAAAGTCGTCGGGGGTCAGGCCCCCCGGCTTGATGGCCTGTTCCTGGAGCATCGTCGAGTACTTCGAGACGTAGTAGCCGAAGTTCTTGGGACCCTTGTGCCCGGCCTGGACGACGCCGTCCTTCGAAACGGTCCACAGCCCGGTGTCGATCCGGCGGCGGGGTTCCCGCTTGTGACGGTGAGGATACCCAAGTAGGTTCTCGACGGTCCTGCGGGCGGCCAGGACCGCGGTCTCGCGGTTGTAGAACACGACGCTGCGGCTGCCGGAGGCCAGACCCGCCTCCAGGCGCTTCCTGACCGCCTCCGAAAGGGGGGCCGCCTCGCTCGCGCAGGCGAACCAGAAGGGGCTGCCCAACTCCGGGAAACCGGACTCGAGCGTTTCCATGACCTTCTCGAGTTCGGGGTCCTCTCCGAGGGCGTTGAAGGCGAAGGCCCCCACGCCCCCGGTCTCTGCCGCCAGCTGGCGGCAGACCGCGGCAAGCTCCTGGCAGCTGCCGGGGATGCGCCCCAGCGCCCGATAGGGGTCGAGGTTCAGGCAGTGCCGCTCCCCGGGCGAAACGGACGGCAGCAGCTCGCGCAGCGTGGGGTCGTCCGGGCCGTACTTGACGATGTGCTCGATCGACCTGGCCAGCGGGAAATCGCCGGGAAGCAGGCCCTGCTCCCGGCAGGCCTCGACCAGGCCCAGCATGGTGCGGCTCCTGTCCTCCAGGGCGTCGTAAGCGGCCCTGATGGGATGAGACCGCTCCTCGCCACCCTCGGGTTCGTAGAACAGGACGTTGTAGACGACTGCGTCGAAACCGGAAGAGCCTTCCGAGGCCGGGGCTTCTGCGCTGATCTCGTTCTTCCCTTCCCGGCGACGCGTTAAGTGCCTGAAGACATCATACCGCTTCACCCGCCGAAGTCCAGACGAGGACTGCCGAGACGGCCGAAGCGGCCGGGAGCGGGCGGTGGGGGATCAGGACCCGGAGCCTGCGTTCGCGGTGCCCGCGCCGCGCCGCCGGAACTCGGAGGGGGTCATATGCATGCGGCTCCTGAACGTACGCGCGAGGTAGTTGCCGTCGGCGAAACCGCTGCGGCGGGCAACCTCCGCGACGGTCAGGTCGGTGGCCAGCAGCATGCTGCGGGCCCGGGCCAGGCGCACGTCGGTGAGGTACTCTATCGGGGTCTTGCCGGTGGAGCTCTTGAAGTAGCGCGTCAGCGTGGACTCCGAGACGTTGACCAGCGCGGCCAGGCCGCCCAGCGACCAGCTCTCGTCGAAGCGCGCCTCCAGCGTCGAGATCACGTCACCCAGGCGGCGCAGCTCGCGCGAGAGCGGCGTGCGGTCCTCGCTGAAGGCCCGGCAGATCTCGACGAGCATCCCGGCGAACAGCAGCGCGGAGCGCAGCGCGTAGCCCTCGCGCCGCGACTCCTTCTCGGCCCGGATCTCGGCGGCCAGGCCGGTGAAGCGCGACACCATCTGCGCCGGCAGCGAGACCTTGCCCAGCCGGCGGTGGCGGGCACGCAGCCCCGGCTCGAGGTGAAAGAAGCCCCCGTAGCCCGAGAGGCGCGAGAGTTCCGGGAAGCGCTCCAGGAAGTGCGCCTCGTCGTAGAGGAAGAGCAGCACCTCCAGACCCCGCGGCGCGACGTAGGCGTGCTTCTGCCCCGAGGCGATCACGAAGAGGTCGCCCCGGGAGATGGGATAGGCGCAGCTGCCGTGAACGTGCGTGCCGGCACCGTCAACCACCAGGACCATCTCCATGAACTCGTGACCGTGGTCCGGGGACGTGTCGGAACGCACCCTCGACTGCTGGAGCTCGAGGGGCAACCGCTCGTCCGGGAGGTAGTCTTTGCGCCTGAGCAGGGCCATGATGACGATATTATGCTACATAATGACCGCCATTGCCATTGATTATCTGCATGTTTGTGGGGTACGCTCTAGTGAGGGGCGAGCCACCGGGATTCGCCCGGAACGCACCCCGGGGCGAGGTCCTGCGCGGCAGGCGCGGGAAAGGGAGACGGCTGTGACCAACGAACAGGCAGTGAAGGACGCGAAGTCCGTGACCGACAGGGACAGATTCGTCGACACCTTCGAGTACCGGCCGGTGGACCGGGTTCCCAACTGGGAAGCGGGCTGCTGGGGACAAACCCGCGAGCGCTGGGAGGCCGAGGGACTGGCCGGCAAGGAGCTCTGCTGGAACTGGTGGTACGGCGAGGAGTACTTCGGCATGGACCACCGCCTGTTCGTACCCGTGAGCTTCGGGATGACCCGCCCCTTCGAGCAGCGCGTCCTGGAGGAGACCGACGAATACGAGATATTCGTCACCAACAAGGGCATCACCCGCAAGGGGCTCAAGCACGGGCGCAGCAAACACGGGACCCGCGCGTCGATGGACCAGTTCATGGACTTTCCGGTCAAGACCCGCGAGGACTTCGTGGAGATGCGCAAGCGCTACGATACCGCGGTGGAGAAGCAGTACCCGAAGGACTGGAGGACCGCGGAGCTTCCCGGGTGGAAGTCGGCCACGGTCCCGACGATCCTGGGAAGGAACTGCTCCACCGCCGGCTTCTACTGGCGGGCCCGCGAGTGGATGGGCACCGAGGCGCTGTGCTACGCCTGGTACGACCAGCCCGACCTGATGCACGAGATGATGGAGTTCATCGCCGACTTCACCATCGAGGTGGCCGGACCCGCCCTCGAGGAGATGGACTTCGACTACGTCATGATCGCCGAGGACATGGCCATGAAGTCCGGACCGCTGCTGGGCCCGGACACCTTCCGGGAGTTCATCTTCCCGCACCTGAAGCGGCTGGTCGAGTTCCTCAAGGGCGGGGGCGTGCGCTACGTGATGGTCGACACCGACGGCAACAGCGAGCCGCTCCTGCCGATGCTGCTCGACGCCGGCGTCGACGCGATCTGGCCGATAGAACGCGCCTCGTGCGACATGGACCCCATCGAGCTGCGCCGCAAGTACGGGCGCAGCCTGCGGCTCTTCGGGGGCGTGGACAAGCGCGAGCTGGCCAGGGGGCCCGCGGCCATCGACGCGCACCTGGCGTCGCTGCTGCCGTTGATCGAGGAGGGCGGTTTCATCCCCACCGTGGACCACACCGTCCCGCCGGACGTCTCCCTCGACAACTTCCGGTACTACATGGATCGGAAGGCCGCACTGCTGCGCGGCCGCTAGCAGCGCGCCGCAGCCTCCCGCGTGCCCTTTCCGCGATCGCACGCGAACGCGTACGCGTACTCCGATGCTTCGGCGCGCGAGACTCCGCTGCCGTGCCGGCGCCGGTTGAGCCTCAACTGCCGATGCCGGCCAGGACCGTGGCCAGACCGCCGAAGATCATGGCGCAGACCAGCAGCACCCCCAGGGTGATCACGTAGAACAGTATCGCCGCCGGGATCGAGGCCACCATCAACTTGAGGATGATCGCCACCATCCTCCAGAACGGAACGTCCACGTCGGTCAGGACCATGCGATGCCTGCCGGGACCGGCCGCGCGCCTGCCGCCGACCGCGGGGGCGGCAATCTTCCTTGCGCTCATTCTCTGCTCCTTTCCGCTGTTCGATTCGATGTCAACGATACTAACCGCCTGCGGGGAACGGCCGCAGCTACAATGCACCGGCCGTTCCGTAATCCGGCGAACTCCCGCGCCCCCTGCCGTTCACACTTGCTCCCCGGCCTTCCCCGGGTAAGGTGATGGGCTGCAGGGACGATGACACGTACGAGTACCAGGACGGTTGAAGACCCGGGGAGACGCCCAGAGGCATGAAACCCAAGTTCGACGTACCCAGCATCCTCTCGCGCATCGAGCGGCCCGCGCGCATGGTGGTCACCGCGGGCATGCCCTATGCCAACGGCCCGCTGCACCTCGGTCACCTGGCCGGGGCGCACCTGCCGGCGGACATCTTCGCGCGTTACTGGGGAATGGTCATCGGCCGCGGGAACGTGCTGTTCGTCTGCGGCAACGACGACCACGGGTCCACCAGCGAGCTGGCCGCGATGCAGGCCGGCAGGCCGGTGCGGGAGTTCATAGACGAAATCCACGAGCAGCAGTCCCGCACCATGCAGCGCTACGGGATCGATCTCGACATCTACACCGGGACCAGCCAGCCGGACTGCTTCCCGCTGAACGTCGAGGTCTGCCAGCAGTTCCTCTCGAGAATGCACGCCAACGGGCTGCTCCGGAAGCGCAGCAGCCGGCAGTGGTACGACCCCGAGGCGCAGCGCTTCCTGCCCGACAGGTTCGTGCGCGGGACCTGCCCCAACCCCAAGTGCGCCAACCCCGAGGCCTACTCCGACGAGTGCGACGTCTGCGGCCACCAGCACGAACCGTCGGAGCTACTCGACCCGCGCAGCACCATCAGTGAGGCCACGCCGGTCATGAGGGAGACGGTCCACTGGTGGCTGGACATGTGGAGCGTCTCCGAGGTCCTGCGCGAGTGGATCGAGAGCAGAAAGCGCACCTGGCGCAAGGCCACCGTGGCCCAGGCGCTGGAGTGCGTGCAACCGGCGCTGCACTTCGACAACAGCCGGGAGGCGGCCTACAAGGAGTTCAGGAAGGAACTCCCCGGGCACAAGATGAAGTACGCCCCCGGCAAGCAGGTCGTGCTGCAGTTCGCGAACAAGGCGGACCTCGAGAAGGCCCGGGAGGTGCTCGAGGACAGGAACCTGGCGCACGACCTGCTCGACGGCTGGGCGCACCGCTCTATCACCCGGGACATCTCCTGGGGCGTGCCGCTGCCGGAGATCGATCCCGAGCTGGCCGGCAAGACGCTCTACGTCTGGCCGGAATCGCTGGTCGCCCCGATCGCCTTCACGCGGCTGTGCCTCCGGCGGCGCGGCGAGCCCGACGACCGCTACAGGGACTTCTGGTGCGATCCCCGGGCCCGCGTGGTGCAGTTCCTGGGCCAGGACAACGTTTTCTTCTACGTGGTGATGCAGGGCGCCATGTGGCTGGGCAGCCAGGCCGACCCGCAGCGCATGCCGGTCGCCGGCGAGTACCGGATGACCGACGTGCTCAGCAATTTCCACCTGATGGTCGGCGGCGAGAAGATGTCCAAGAGCCGGGGCAACTTCTACACCTGCGACCAGCTCGTGGACGAGATGGGCTATACCGTCGACCAGGTGCGCTACTACACCGCCCTGCTGGGCCTGGCCAAGGGACGCAGCGACTTCGAGTTCGAGACCTTCGACGACCGGAACAAGTTCCTGGCCGGTCCCATGAACGCGGCCTTCGAGAAACCGATCTCGGCGGCGCACTCCAAGTTCGGCGGCAAGGTGCCCGGCGGCAAGCTGCTCGGGAAGGTCGAGGAGAAGACCGTGCGCGTGGTCGGCCGCTACGTCAAGGCCATGGACCGGGCGGAGTACCCGAACCTGCTCTACGAGATCGAGAACTACGCCCGGGTCATCAACAGCCTCTTCGCGCAGTACAAGCCGCACGACGATCGCCACGACGAAGAGGGCCGCCGCGACGCGCTCTACTCCAGCTTCTACGTGCTCAAGTCGCTGATGATCATGCTCTACCCCTTCGTGCCCGGAACCATGGACCGGCTGCGCCAGTCGCTGCGGCTGCCCCGGGAGGTCTGGGACATCGACCAGCTGGGCACGCCGATTCCGGCGGGGCACGAGCTGGGCGAGAAGGGGGAGTACTTCCCGGCAGCGGGCGATTGACGTGGCCCCTTGGGCCCGGAAGACCGTGCCGACTTCGAGTCGCGGTTCTACGATTACCCGACGCTGGAGTCCTATCTCCTGCTCCCCAGGCCGTTCTTCAACGGCCTGCTGCCCCCCTGTTCTTGACCGCGATCCGGCGATCCCTAACCTTGATTGCGTTGCCGGGTGTCCGCCCCGGCCGATCTTGCGAGGGAGAGACCAATGAAGAGATTCGCCAGCGTTCTGACCGCCACGATCCTGATCGCCTCGATCGCGCGCGCCCTTCCCGCCGCCGAGTTCGACACCGAGGGCGTCAACCCCGGCAAGTGGACCATGGACCTCGACGCCGCCAGGAAACACGCCAAGGAGAAGAAGAGCGCGATCCTGCTCAACTTCACCGGCTCGGACTGGTGCGGCTGGTGCAAGCTTATGGAGGAGAACGTCTTTTCCGCGGACGAGTGGAAGGAATACGCCAAGGGCAGCGTGGTCATGGTCATGCTCGACTTCCCGCGGGACAAGAGCCTCGTGCCGGAGAAGTACGTCAAGCGCAACGAGAAGCTCAAGGAGACCTACAACGTCCGGGGATACCCGACGTACGTGCTGCTCGACGACGACGGCGAGACCGTGCTGGGGCGCCTGCGCGCCGGCCGCAAGAAGACCGCCAGGAGCTTCGTTGCCGAGGTCAAGGGCCTGACGCGCTACCGCGCCTCGGAGGTGGCCAGGTACACCGAGACGCTCAAGGACGACGAGAAGGCCGAGTACCAGAAGATCATCGGCGGCATCGACGACTGCAAGAAGAAGCTCAAGGAGACCAAGAAACAGATCGCCGAAGCCGAGAAGAAGGTCGAGGAACTCGAGAAGAAGGTCGAGAAGCTAAAGGAGACCGCCACCGAGTTCCGCGCCGGCAAGCTCGGCCCCGAGAGGCTCAAGGAGTACAAGGAGACCAGGGCCGGGCTCGAGAAGGCCAGGCAGGACCTGGCCGCCTGGGTGGCAACCGGCCCGAGTCGCACCCCGGAGAACGACCGCAAGTACGACGAGATGAACGCCGAGATAGCCAAGCTCGAGGCCAAACTGGCGGAGTTCTGACCCGGGGCCAAAGGCTCCGCCCGGGTGCCAGCCGCACTTGAACTCCTGACGCACAGGCGGACGGAAGCCATGTTCCGGAGCCGGGAATGGGCCGGCGGCCTGAGTGCTCAGTGCCTGCCGGCGAGGGCCTTGATTTCGACCTCGGCAAGCGCCCGGTCGTAGATGCGCACGTCACGCATGTGCCCGCAGAAAGCTCCCTGCGTGTCGTAATCCATGCCCAGCAGCAGCGGCAGGTCGTTGGTCGCGATCTTCTCGGGAACCCGGCCCATGGCCAGCTTGGCATCCTCGCGCCGGCCGTCGACGAAAAGCGCCATGATCCTGCGGGGCTTGTAGACGGCCGCCACGTGATACCACTTCCGGGCTGCCAGCTTGGTCTTGCCGACGAGATGTCCGCCGACAAACCCGGGGCCGAGCTTCGAAACGGTGAAGAAGAGCCTGCCCGGCGCTCCGCCCTTGCCCTTCTGCATATCGTTGAAGCCGAACTCGAAGGCGCGCTTCCTGCCGGTCGCGGAGTACTTGCACAGAATAGCCTGGCGCTTGCGAGTGCCCTGGCCGTTGTCCAGTCTGTCCAGGCGGATGCGCGCGGCCAGGGTCAGCGCCCCGGTGAACCGCAGCCGCGGTCCTGCGGGCACCTTGATGCAGCCGTCCTTGCCGTCGAGCAGCAGGCTCTTCGTCCCGCCGGAAGCGGACCAGCGAGCGCCCTTCTGCACCTGGCCGTGGTTGCCCCGGCCGGATGAGTCCTCCGCGCGGGAGCCATTCTCCCCGGCCAGTTTCCAGCTGGCGGCCAGGCCGTAGGAGAGGTTGACCACCGGGATAAAGCCCTCGCGCTCGGCCAGTACCTTGCCCCCGGAGGTCGCACGTACCGCGTAGTGCACGCTGAGCAGTTCCGCAGCCTTCGTGCCGGGGGCACATGGGGCAAATGTCGCAACATGGTACCCGCCGGGCGAGGGCGACGCCTCGAACTTGCGCGGAGCAGCGCGCCCGCACGTCAGTGCGCCGACAATCCTCACGTTGGCGGGCAGAGCCTTCCTGCCGGTCTTCAGTCGAATCCTGAACCTGACCGGCTGGTGCAACGATCCGGCCTGCAGGACCGGCGAGAGGAACTCGAGTGACGGCTTGTCCGGATCGGGAGGCGCGGGCCTGGCGGGAACGCGGTCCTCGGGCTTGAGCTTCTTCCAATATACCTTGCGCACTCCTGCCAGGGCTTCGCGGGCATCTTCGTTGTCCGCGGCGAAGCTGTCGCACAGCCGCAGGAACTTGCCGATGTCCTTCCTGCGGCGCACGTACCGGATCAGCATGTAGGGCCTGCTGCCGGGATTGCCCTTGATCTGCTCGACCATATAGCGGGCAACAGCCTTCTCGCCACCACTGGTCCTGAGCGCGTCGAAGAGGCTGCGCTGGTACAGCTGGTTGTTAGGTGCGCGGCGGACCTGTTTCTTGAGGGCGGCGATTCTCGCGTCGGCAGCCCCGGGAGCCTTGTCGAGGCCGGCCTTGGACTCGCATTGCATCACGAGCATACTCACGAACCTGGCTCCTCCCGACGAACCGCCGTAGTGCGGGTCCGATCCCGGATAGGGGAAATCCGCGGTCTGGCCAGCCCTGCTCGGTGCCAGCTTGATCGCCGTCCGGAAGCACTTGGCTGCCTCGCGGTACCTGGCGGCGCGCATCAGGGCTCTGCCCAAGAGGAAGTGCGCCGAATCGCTGGCCGTCGGGAAGTGATAGCTCCTGCTAGTCGCTCCACAATGGGGACAACGCCAGTGTTCCGGCAGCTTCATGCGCATCTTGTCGTAGTGTTCGAATCTGCTCTTGCAGGCAGCTACCAGTTCCCTGGCGGCGGCAACGGCCTCGGCGGGATGGCTGGCCGCCTCGCCGGGCTTGCGAGCACCGGCCACGATGTTCAGATACCCGGACGCGAATTCACCGCACAGCTCGTACAGCATGTGGGTAAGCGCCGCCCTTCGAGTCCAGTCCAGCGCCGTCTTCCTGTCGCGCGCCACAGAACCGGCCAGATAGTAGGCACCGTGCGAGGAGATGTCATAGAGAACCCTTTCGTTCGGAAGCCTCTGCTCCGATAGCCCCAGAACATGCGGGCGCAACATCTTGTTGAGCTGCGCGAGCGACCTCTTGCCCTCCGGCGAGTTCACGATCTGATCAGCTTCTCGCACCGCCGAAAAGATCATCCCCGCAAGCGCGGGCACGTCTCGGTGACGACGCGTTCCGGCAATGGCCCTGGCCGCGAGACACAACAGCCAGGCCCTGGACGCGTCCCCTTGCTTGTGGCCGACCAGGGCCGAGAGGCAGTCTCGCAGCAGGAACTCGTTCAACTCGCGCTTGTCCCACCTGAGGCTGGCGTCGAAATCCGGCTCGACCCTGTGGTCCACGAACAGCCTGCGTCCGCGATTCTTGTCGTGAGCGCGGCGGGAGATGCGACCGGCAGCCATGAGGTCGTCTCGATAGAGAGCACACCTGAGGAAGTCCTGCTCGAAGAGGCGCTTGACGCTGGCTGCCAGGCTCGGCGAAGGCCTGATCTCGCCGGCCAGGCCGGCCATCCGCGCCGCGGCCCGGGGGTCGAACGGCAGTTCGGACCAGTGGACCATCACCAGTTGCCCCTTGCGCACCCGGCAGGCCAGGCCCTCGAGCGCGCCCGCGGCATCCAGGACCTTGCGGACCTCCATGGGCCTGGTCATCGAGAGGCTGTAGGTCCTGATGCGCTCGCGCCGACGCCCCTTGCCGACCTGCTTGATAGAGCGGCCCACCCAGCCGCAACGCCGCGCCGCGCGGGTCTCGGCGACCCGCCGGCGTTCCCGGATCGACTTCCAGTCATGCATCCGGGGCGGATCGCCGCGCTCCGGGCTTTCGTGCAGGCAGGGCTCCAGCGACAGCTTGACCACCGTGGAGGACAGTGGCAGCAGTGTGCCGGCATCTCCAGGCGGCATCCGGACGTCAGCTTCTGCGCTCTGGGCGATGCCGCGAATCAGCTGGTCGAAAGGTACCTCGACCATGCGCAACTTGACGCGCACATCGCCGGGCTCCCCGGCGGAGATCGAACCGGCAGCCAGCAGAAACAGCAGGCCGGCAGCCGCAAGCCTGGCGGAATTCCAGAAGAACTTCATTCTCGACACCTCCATCGGTTCAGTCCGCTGTCGACGGGGGCAATTGTAGGCGGTCCTGCCGACAGCGGTCAAGTCTTGCCTAGGAAAGAACTTCCGCTATGGAGACCCGGCTGGTAGAATCGGCGCGAGTCAAAGGAGGCGGCGCGATGGACTTGGGGTTTTCATCGGTGAGGACTTCCTGCGCCTGCGCGGCGATCCTGGGTCTGGCGCTCTTCCAGGCGAACCGGGCGTTCGCCGGCGAAGCCGGCAGGAAGACGAAGAGTCATCCGCTTCCAGGCGCGGTGATGGACAGTATCGGGGATGCAGCCTCCGCCCCCAGGACCAAGAAGAAGTCCGTTGAGAACACACCGTTGCACGCGGCGATTGAGAAGGGAGATCTGACCAGGGTCAGGGTTCTGATCAAAAAGGGCGCCGATATTCGGGCGCTCAGTCCGGACCGGCGCCGCACCGCTCTGCACCTTGCGGCCGCGGCCGGTCACGCGCAGATCATCGGACTGCTGCTGGATTCCGGCCTGAAGGTCGAGGCGCCGGACGGCCAGTCGGACACGCCCCTCTGCGTGGCAGCCGTAAACGGTCGGGACGGTGCCGTGCGTGCACTGCTGGCCGGGGGCGCGCAGATCAACGCAAAGGGCTGCGCTGGAGTAACAGCGCTGCACTACGCGATATACGGCAAGCACATCAGCACGGCCAGGCTGCTGACTGCCAACGGCGCGAACGTCCGTGCCCGTTCGAGGAGCGGCATTGCCCCGATCCACGTTGCCGCCCGCCGAGGCATGAAGGACGCAGCCGTGCTGCTCCTCAGCAAGGGCGCGAGCGTGATGTCGCGCAGTCGCAGCAGGGCCACGCCGCTGCAGCTGGCAGCGGCCTACTCCCAGCCGGAAATGATCAGGTTCCTGCTCGCCAAGGGCGCCGAGGCCAACGCCAGCGACGTGAACATGTGGACCTCGCTGCACTGCGCCGCCTGCCAGGACAAGGCAGAAGTAGCCACGTTGCTTCTGGCTGGCGGGGCGGATCTAGAAGCTCGAGACATGAACGGCAAGACTCCCCTGTTCTGCGCGACCTACTTCGGGCATACGGACGTGACAGTCGCGCTGCTGAAGGCCGGCGCGGACCCGCGCAAAGCGGTCGCCGCGGAGCTCCGCGCTTTTCACCTTTCCCTGCTGAACTGCGGCGAGGCCGCCGACCTCGAGTTTCTCAAGAGGAAGCCCGACCTCAAGGCCCGCTACGATCGGGGCTATTCGCCCATCTTCCTGGCGGCGGCCCGCGGCAAGAACCGGGTCATCGCCCGGCTGATCGAGCTGGGATGCGACCCGTCCACGGCCTCCGAGTTGGGCGAGACGCCCCTCCACGTTGCCGCCTACAACGGTCACGCGGAGACGGTCAGGATGTTTCTGGACCGCGGCCAGAAGGTGGACGTGCGCGACAAGCGCGGGCGCACGCCGCTTTTCCTGGCCGCGGCATTTTCCCGTCTGAAGACAGCGAAGTTGCTCCTGGGACACGGAGCGAAAGCCGATGCCGCCCTGCACAACGGCTGGACTCCGCTGATGATCGCGGCAAACAACAACCACGAGAAGATGGTGCCCGTGCTGCTGGCCGCCGGAGCGAGACCCGACAGGCTCAACAAGGCGCGACAATCAGCACTGAGCATTGCCGCGAAGGCCGGCCGCCTGAAGATCCTCAGGCTGCTGGCTGCGGCGCTACCGGGCGGCAAAGGGGCGAAGACCCAAGCCCGGGCGCTGCGCGCCGCCGCCCGCAAGGGGAAAGTCAAGGAACTGAAGGCCCTCCTGAAGGCTGGTACGCACGTTGACGCTCCGGACGACGACGGTTACACCGCTCTTCACCTCGCTGCCGAGAACGCCAAGCTTGAGGCGGCCAAGGCGCTTCTGGCTGCCGGTGCCAGCGTCGACTTCCGCAACAAGGATGGCTGGACAGCGCTTCACCTGGCCGCCGAGCGCGGCAGCGACCGGCTGGCGCGCGTGCTGCTCGGCGCCGGGGCCGACGTCAACGCTGTGACCAAGGCGGGCGAAACTCCGCTGGCCCTGGCCAGGTTCGGCAACCGCATCAGGCTGATCCGCATGCTCAGCAAGCTCGGCGGCAAGGAGAAGGTTACCGGCAAGACGCCGGCCGAGACCGTGCCGGACAAGATCCTGGAAGTCTTCTAAACACCGGCATTCTACGGGGGACGACCTGGCAATACCTCGAGACTGTCCTTTAGCGCTTCCGCGCCAACAGGCGGTTCCTCTGCCCCCGGCATGGACGCAGCGTGACAAGGAGAGAGGTAAGACCTGCGCGGTTCACGCCCTTGCGAGGGGCCGCTGGGGGACGAAACCGGCTTTGCAGCCTGTTTGCTCTCCGTGAAAACACGGCGGCGCGAGACAATCTCTTGCGCGCATCCGGCTCACAACAAGCCACTTATGCTTGGCCGCTGCCACCGTGCTCCGCTGCGGGGCCAAATGTGATTTGACAGGCTGCACTTGTGCACAAAAATCCTCTTTTGGAATCAAAGCGGTTGGAATCCCGATTTGCCAGGAGGCTATTCATTATGTGTCCGAGGCCGATTGCTCAGGAACCCCGTCGAGACATGCGCGCTTCGCTTCGGCAGCGACGCCCTGGCCTGAATTGGTCCGGTTGGCGCATCGGTCGTGCCGCGCTTCCGGTGTTTCTGGGGTGCGTTTTTCTGGTTGCCGGTAATGTTCGCGCGCTTGGCGCGGGTTTCGAGACGCGTCCGAATCTGCAGAACCCCGGCAAGACGCAGGTGACGGTGGTGTGGTCGAGTCGTTCGGGCGCGACTTGCGAGTTGAGGTACGGC
>Ga0272442_10000572_pt1 | contig 57683 bp, 48 predicted proteins | sample SSMForm2O_FD_200262 | JGI IMG/M metagenome (GOLD analysis project Ga0272442, IMG submission 200262) | Marine sediment archaeal communities from Little Sippewissett salt marsh, Falmouth, MA, United States - SSM-Form-2O | ecosystem: Environmental > Aquatic > Marine > Wetlands > Sediment ...
TTATTAGGGGACTCGCCGTCCCCTAAAAACCCCTGCTTAACCTGATGCCATTCATCCCACAAGCAAGCTTGTGGGTTTTCTGGCATTCCTTGATAAATACATCTTTTTCGACTCGAACGGGTCCGAGCTCAACAACCTGCGCAAGACCTAGGGCTGCAGCGTCGCAGGCCTTACGAAAATAATGTCCGCCATCCTGAAGAAATACGGCAAAGGCATTTCCTTCTCGGACTACCGCAAGATAAACCCCGACTTCGAAAAGGCGATGAAACTCCTCGAAGTGGGATGGTTCAGCGAAGCCGAAGATATCTTCGAGGACATTGCAAAAAAAGATTTCAAACCCGAGCCGCCGATGGTCAAAACGTCAAAGGAAAAGCTTAAAGAGATAAAGAAAGCCGTCGATGACCGCCTCAAGGAAATCAGGCAAAATATCGAAGCCGGGAAAAAGAAAGAAGCTCTCGTCGAGCTTTATATCCTCCGTGGCCGCTGCAAGCAAATGAAGGTTCAGACGACCCTCACCAAAGAAATCAAGGCTCTCGAAAAAGATGACGCAATCGACCGAGACCTCGTAAAGAAGGCGAAACAGGAAGAAAAGGCTTGCGAGATATTCCTCAAAGCCGAAGGATACTTCGCGGAAGGAAATATAAAAAGCGCAAAAAATTATTTTGAGCGGGTGGAAGGGGTTTACAAAGAAACATCCTTCTACGAAAAAGCCCTCAAGAGACTCGAAGAGATTAAGTAAAAACGCAATGATTCGATTGCTCAAGAAACCGCTCCACCTTCTTATGGTGGAGCGGTTTTTCATTCATGCCGTCTTATAACTTCCGTTTGACCATTGTATTTTTCCCTGATAAGATGTTCGTTCTTTCAATCGACTTTTCCGGAGCGGCCTTTTGACGAAAACTGAAAAACCTCTCGTTGCCGCGGTTGAAACTCGCAGCTATGACAAGAATATCATATCCGCCGCAGTCGGCAGGCTTTTCGAACTGCTCGGCATGCCCGAAAAGCTTGTCGAGCCCGGCAGGACCGTCGCCCTCAAACCCAACCTGCTTATGGCCGCGGAACCGGAAAAAGCCGTAACGACCCACCCGGAAGTCGTCGGGGCCGTCGCAGACATCGCCGTGAACTCGGGCGCCGTCGTCAGGATAGTCGATTCGCCCGGCTCGGGAACCCTCTGGTCCGAAGGCTCGCTGTCCAGGGTTTACAGGAAATGCGGGCTTGACCGGCTCGCCGCGGAAAAAATACATCTCAACAACAACCTTCAAACGAGAAAAATCGCCGGCCCTAACAGCAAGCTGATAAAAACGTTCGAGTTTATCGAAGCCGCGCTCGACGCAGATATGCTTATCAACATCGCCAAGGCCAAGACCCACACATTCACCTATATGACTTGCGCCGTCAAAAACCTCTTCGGACTGGTGCCCGGCTTCGACAAGCCCGGCTATCATGCCAGAATGAAGAATCCCGAAAACTTTGCCGAAATGCTCGTGGACCTTGCGGAGGCGGCGAAACCATCTTTCTCCATAGTCGACGCGGTCGTGGGCATGGAAGGTGACGGCCCAACATCAGGCACTCCCCGAAATATCGGCTTGTTGCTCGCATCAACCGACCCGTATGCGCTCGACACCATCGTCGCGCATATGATGGGCTTTGACCCAATGCAGGTTCCCGTAATCGCATCCGCTGTCGCAAGAGGCCTTACATCCGGGCGCTTCAACGACATCGAAATTGTCGGCGATACGGACGCCGTAAAACCCATCCCGCATTTCAAACTTCCGCGTACTTTCGGCGGTACCGGACTTGCCGGAGGAGGATGGCTCGTAAACCTTCTTCAGCCAATTCTAAAGCGTATGTGGGTGCTCAACCCCGTTCCCGTCAAGAGGCTTTGTGTCGGCTGCGGCGCATGCGAAGATGCATGCCCCAACGACGCAATAAAAATAATAGATGGCAGAGCCGCAATCGCACGCGACCAATGCATACGATGCTACTGCTGCCATGAAGCATGTCCCCACGGCGCCATGAAGCTGAAACGCTCGATTCTCTACAGTCTCTTTCACAAGGTTGCAAGGTGAAACGCCTCAAGCATCGTCTGAAAAAATGGTTCGTGACGCGCCCGGCACTTCGCTTCGGCCTGGCAGTCGCAGGGCCTCTTTTCGGAACCTATGCCGAAGAGTATTTCTGGCCGGGCGTCGCCCTGCTTGCAGTCGGAGCGCTTTTGCATCTCTGGGCGAAAGGATGCCTTCGGCAGAACGAAGTGCTTGTGGTATGCGGACCGTACCGATTCGTCCGACATCCCTTCTACCTCTCCTACCTGCTCATAGACATCGGTCTCTGCCTGATGATTGCGAATATCTACGTTACAGCCGTTTATTTTCTCCTCTGGTCGACAGTATATTATTTCCAGATTCGCCGCGAAGATGCCCTTCTCCTGAACATTTTCGATGAAAAATACCTGGAGTATCGAAAAAAGGTGCCAACTCTAATCCCTTATGGCCCGAACGCCCCAAGCGCGGACGGACAGAGCTTTTCATGGAATAATCCCAATATAATCCGCCGCAGCGAGATTTCGCGACTCCTGCGCCTTGCGTTATTCCCCCTTATGTTTTTTCTCGCTTATCGCATTCGTGAAGCGGGTTTCAACTACATTCACGAAGCCGGGCAAGCAGACTTTTTCGCACTTTCCGCGCTCTTCGCAGTCTTTATCTTCTCCAAGCTACTCAACCCGGCAGTCAAGAGGCGAAACCGCATGCTGCCGTCATGGATGGAAAGAACGATTGTGAAAATCGGGGTGCAACTGGCAGTCATCGGGTCTTGCCTCGGCATCGGGGCTCCCGAGATTAACGATAGGGCGCTTCTCGTTTCTGCGCTTATTGTCGCGGCCTTTGCCGTGCTCTCAGCATGGATTGGCCCCTTGAGAAAAGCCGGCCTGCCACCTATCTTAGGCTCATCCGCTATCGCTCTCGCATGGCAGATGTACTGGCTCGTTCCCGTTGTCGCCTTTTATTACGCCGCCTGCGCGGTGGATGAGAAACTCTTTCCTCGAGATGAAAATACTTCGGTAGTAACTGCAGGTGAATCGTCTTAGCCGGCATCCTGCTTTCGCCTCTGCCAGAGCTTTGCGTATTTCGTGAAGACGCTGAAAGCCGAAAGCATGCAAAGAATCAGCCCCGTCTTCCCGTCGAGAAATCCGCCGTGCCAGAGATACTGCTTCCAGAACCTGATTACGGGACGTACAAAAAGGTTGAACAGACCGGCACTCTTACCCGCTTCATGCAGGTCCTGCGCCGCCCATGTCGTATAGCGGCCGAACCGCTCGAAATACTCGTCCCAGTCCCGGTAAGTGTAATGCGTGAGAACCTGCTTTATGCGACCGGGTTTGCCGTCAAGCTTCACATCTGCGTGCACGTGCTTTTTCTCGTATTCGCCCCTCCTGCGGTCAAAAAACCTCAATACGTAATCTCTCTGCCAGCCGCAGTAATTTACTTTTTTCCCGAAAAAGTAGTTTTCCCGCTTAATATAATAACCGGGAAGTTCCAAACCTCTCAGAAGCAGCCGTTCAAGCTCGATTTTCAACTCGGGGCTGACTCTTTCGTCCGCATCGACTACGAGAATCCAGTCGTGCTTCGCCTGCGGAATTGCCCAGTTCTTCTGCGCCGCGGCGTTTTCATACTCGTGCGTGAGTATTCGCGGCTTGAACCGTTCGGCTATTTTAAGCGTGTCGTCGGTCGAACCGGAATCGACCAGAAGCACCTCGTCCGCCCACGAGACGCTCGCGAGGCAATCGCTTATATTGCACTCCTCGTTAAAGGAAGTTACTATTGCAGTTACGGGTTCTCTCATAGCCATACAATTCTACACACCGATTCCCTTCAGTCAATGATATGAAACAGTTGACTTTGCCCGCTCTAATGATGTCTAATAGATTCAGGCGCATATTTTTTTCTATTATTTCTTCGGGAAAGGGAGGCAAGTCATGTCTGACAGTATCTACAAGGTTATCGAGCTTATAGGAACAAGCGAGAAATCATGGGAAGAGGCTGCCAAAAACGCAGTCGAGATGGCGGGAAAAAGTCTCAAGGAGTTGAGAATCGCCGAAATCAAACAGCTTGACATGAAAATCGAAGACGGCAAGGTAACCGCCTTTCGTGCCAAGGTCGACGTCTCGTTCAAGTTCATGGGCGAATAGCGCGTAAAATTCTACAAATAAAAACAGGCCCCTTGCCGGGGCCTGCAGTATTTTAGAAGATTCTACGGTGCGCTGCTATATGTTCCGCCGTTCTGCTGCGCGAGCTTCTGAAGAAAGTTGGGGTCGCACCCCGCCATCCCGACCGTATTTATCTTTATTTTCTTGAACTTGTTCCATTTCCTGACATCCTCGAGGAGCTTGTCCGTATCCGTTATGCCGGCCGTAGGCTTGCCGTCGGACAGAAGGATAAGCGTATCGCAATCCGGGTCCTGCGAAGCCTTCCGAAGCGCACCACCAATGTCCGTCATACCTCCTCCGGTAAGGTTCTTAACGTAGTTCATCGCCTCCTGCTTTACCGGGTCTAAAGCCTTCTGAAGCTTGGGTTTCCAGACGAAACAGCCGACTGAATAGAAATACATGTTAAACCAGTAGCGCTTATCGAACGCGCCGATAGTCTTCACCAACTCGTCCTTAACGACCTGGAGCTTGGTTTTTCCTCCGCTCGACGCCTCGTTCATGGAGCCGGTCCGGTCGATAACGAAAACAACCCTGGCATTTTTCAGCTCGTGCCCGAAGAATTTCGGCCTGTTGCCTTCCGTGATTTCCGGCTCGCGCCACTTCTCCTTCGGAAGCTCCGTCGTCATATCGGGCTTTCCGTCGCCGTCGGTATCCACGAACTTGCCTTCGTCATCCACTTTCGGCTTGCCGTAGTTCGGTTTTTCGTGGTCCCACCACTTCGTCCACGCATCCTTGTCGAGCCCGTAATCCTTGCCCGTGAGGTAATAGAGCGCTGCAAGCACCCGGTTCTGGGTCCGCCCGTCCGGTTCCTTGAATACCCATTTGAGAAGCTTGTCGATTATGTCCCCGGCCTTTTCGAAGCCCTTTTTCTTCGCCGTCTCTCCGAGACAGTCGGCGACCGTCATTCTGACTTCCCAGGCGGGGTCCCGCATGAATCTCACCACCGTACCGTAAGCCTTCTCGTCATCATACTCCCACAGCAGCTTAACGTACTCTACGCGCTGGTTCGTGTTCTGGCATTTTCTGGCTGCGCTGCATATCGAGGAAATCAGCAACTCATCCTTGAAACCCCGCATCACCTCGAACGCGGCCTTTATTACTTCCTCTGCCTGCTCGTTTTCGAGAATGCGCAATATCATCTTGAAAGCTTTCCCGTCGTCAATCTTCGAGAGAAGCGATACGGCCTCCGCCCTCTGAGGCGCCTCCTTGCTCGATATCAGCTCGTTGAATTTTTTCTTGTCCTCCGGAGAAAGCTCTCCCGCGAAGATGCTGCCAGTCATAATGCAGACAAGCAGAATCGCGAGTGCTGCATGGTAAGAGTATCGAAGCATTCCTTTTCCCCCTTTTAAGGCAACTGTCACTATACAGTTTTACACACGATACTTGTCTTGTCTTTCAGTTATTTGAAATTTTACCAAACGATGACAAAACATCCATGATGCTAAAAATGAAACGGCCGCCCAAGGGCGACCGTTTCAGGGGGTAAAGGACAACGTGTCCAGAATTATCTCTTTTTATCTTCCATACCTGATTTCCAACCAACTACGCATATTTATTACCCTAAATCACTATATATGTTAAACTCTTTTTTTTGCATAATCGTCTTTTTACATTACTTTTACATTTGTCGGCCAATGAACCCGAATATCCGAATGGCATCTACAAATCTGCCTTTACGGTATCTTTGCGTTCAGCCAGTCACCCATGGTCGGTATCTCGTTCTGGGGAACCGTATGTCCCGAAGAATGCTGCCTCGTGGTAACGTCCCATCCCCGCGCAAGCAGCGCATTTGCGGTCCTCTCTCCCGGGTGGGTCGATTCGAGTGCTCCCCACATGACGTAGCACGGCATCTTTTTCTCGTCGTCCGCAAGCGCGTCGTTGCCGTTGTTCGAGCAGGCGATTACCGCGCTGAAAATGTCGTCCGGATTCGTAAACGCAAGCGACCACGCATAAGTCGCCCCGTTGGAAAAACCGAAAACGCATATTTTATCGAGCCGCACGTTGTACTTGCTTTTCATATAGCTAATCATGCTCAGGACGTTGGGAGTGTCGTAAGAAGAACTCCAGTAGGTGCTCGTCGATTGGAGACTGCAGAGCAGCAGCTTGTGCGTACGCGCCGTCGGAGCCCATTTGTACTCCGATATGAAGTAATCCGCCGTCCCGCCCATGCCGTGAAGCAGCAGGACGAGCGGCCAGGCCGTCCCATCGTAAGTGTCGGGAACATAACTGTATCCGTGGGCTATCGAGACATATCCCGTCGCCCCTCCCGTTCCACCGCTCCCTCCACTTGGGTCGGGGTCTGGATCCGGGTCAGGGTCGGGGTCGGGGAGAACCCCGTCGCCTGTTACCGTCACCGCCATGTAACAAATTGCGCCGGTCGCGTCGGATGCCGCCAGCTTGTCGAGGCAGCCCGTATACGGCCCGACCGTGTATGTGCCGGCTCCCGTGCTCGTATTGAACGTCGCCACCATTTGCGCGACATCGTCGTAGCTCTGAATATCCGCGGCGCTAACGTACCCGAACTGATACGGCGGCGTCCCGTACTCGAGCGTGAAGCTGATTGTATCGCTCGGCTCCGCCATCGTGCTTTGAGGATTGAACCGGAACTCGTTTACCGTAACATCCCCGCCGCCATCGCCACCGCCGCCGTCAGTGTCCGCGGTCGTGGAGCTCGAACTCCCTTGTGCGCATCCCGCCGACAAGGCGAGAAGAAAAATAATCGCAAGGAACGCCCGGCCGGTTCCGCTGAGTAACTTCATCCTTCACCCTCCGCAATTGATGTCGTTTCAACTTCGCATTAAAGTATTTCTAAAATAAGACGTAATTCTGTCATCGAAGTGTATCGCTTCTAATTCCGAACAGGTATTTGCAGGAGTACCGATATTGAAACGTTTTTACTTGCAGGCGAATACCGTGAATAAAACCAGGAATGCGAGGCCGGTAAAGCTTTGCAGGCTAATTCCTAAACGACATCTTGAGCTCGTAGACGCCTTCTTCTATCACGCGATGCATCTCGAATCCCATCTTCTCGAAAAGCCGCATCATAGGGGTATTGCCCATGAGCACTTCCGCCGTAAAGCCCAGCAGTCCCCGCCGCTTGGCGAGAAAGGTGAGATAGGTGAGCATTTCGGTCCCGACGCCGCGCTGCTGGTATTTGTCGCGCACCACGAGCGCCACTTCCGCCGTATGCGTCGGTTCGTCTATCCCGTACTGGCCGATGGCGATGACTTCCTCTTTCTCCTCCTTCCTCAGAACGGCAAGTATAACCATTTCATTCGTATAGTCTATCGCCGTGAAATTCTGCAGCCTTTCGTGCGGCATGTCCTTCCTGACCGAGATGAAGCGCTTGAAAATACTCTCGTCGGAAAGCGAGTAGAAAAAGTCCTTTAGCAGAGGTTCGTCGCTCATCCTGACCGGCCTGAGAGCTATGTCGAGCGCGTCTTTCGTCGTGCGGACCGTCTCGATGTCCTCGGGATATTCGCCGCACTCGCCGCATACCATCTTCTGGTCTCCGTAGACGAGGTTGCGTTTTTTCGCTTCTTCCAGAAGTCCTTCCCGAAAATCGGGGTGCGCTATCGCGATAAGCTCCATGGCTCGCTCGCGGATGTTCTTGCCGTGAAGGTAGGCGATCCCGTACTCGCTGACAACGTAATGCACATCCCCGCGCGTTATGGTAACGCCCGCGCCTTCCTTGAGCACCGGGACAATCCTCGAAACCTCTCCCCCGCGCGCCGTCGATTGAAGCACGAGTATGGTCTTGCCGCCGGGCGAGAGAATCGCGCCACGCATGAAATCTGCGCTCCCCCCTATCCCGCTATAGAATTCAGTGCCTATCGATTCTGCAGTCGCCTGGCCCGTCAGGTCGATTTCCAACGCGCTGTTTATGGCCGTCATGTTGTGAATTCGTGAAATCACCAGAGGGTCGTTCGTATAGTTTATCTGCCTGAACTCCACTCCGGGGTGGTCGTGGAGAAAGTCGTAAGTCTCCTTTCTGCCCATGCAGAAAGAGGCGACCGATTTGCCCCTGTCTATGCTTTTTGCGGAGTTGTCGACCACTCCCATCTTAATCAGCTCCACAATCCCGTCTGAGATAAGCTCCGTATGGACTCCGAGATGCTTCTTGTCTTTAATATTGGCGAGAATCGCGTTCGGCACGCTCCCGTAACCCACTTGTATCGTGTCGCCGTCCTTGATAATGCGCGAGACGTACTTACCGATTTTTCCCGCTATCTCGTCCTCGACTTCTCCCCGGTACTCCAGTACCGGCTCGTCGTGCTCGATTACAAAATCTATGTCGTTAATATGAACGAAGGTGTCGCCGTGCACCCGCGGCATGTTCCTATTGACCTGGGCGAGAACGAGAGAGGCGCTCTCCACGGCCGCCTTCGTAATGTCCACGCTCACGCCGAGGCTGAAAAATCCGTGCTCGTCGGGCTGGGAAACCTGTATCAGCGCCACGTTCACCGGCACGAGGTTCTTATGAAAAAGGTCCGGGACCTGGGATAGGAAAACGGGCGTATAGTCTGCGTTCCCGAGGTTCACCGCGTCCCTCGTATTGTTCGCGATAAAGAAGGAATTGTGTCTGAAGTTCCTCTTGAACTTCTCCTCGGTATACGGCGCCAGCCCGAGCGTCCATACGTGGAAAACCTCTGCGTCGAAGACCGCCTTGGGATGCGCCTCGACGTACTTCACCAGCATGTTCACCAGGTGCTGCGGCTCTCCGCAGCCCGTGCTTATGAAAATCCTGTCGCCACGGCGGATTCTCTCGAATATTTTATCCTCGGGCATGAATTTGTCGGGATACTTTTTTCTGAGCTTGTCAAGATTGCGGCTCCTCGGCATTTTATTACCTCCTGCGAAGATGCAGTAACAAGTATCAGAATCCGGCTGCCGCGTCAAGCGGGCAGTCGTAATTTCCCCCGCCATTCCTATACGATTCATTCTTTGTATGGGTTTTGCCTATTTGATTGAATGCTGCCGTTTTGATATACTAAATGGGTTGACTTCTCTTTTTAAGGACGCGATGGAATATGAAACCTGTTGTTGCAGCATGCAGCGCGATTCTGCCGGGCGAGGAAGACTTCCGCCTCCACCTTGAAAATGCGGGATTCGGTGCCGTGGAATGGACCTTCAGCGAATCCGTCTACCCGGACGATACGGCCCGTATCGAGCGCTTCGCCGCCGCCCTGAGAGAAGCCGGCGAACTCCCGGTTCGCTACCATGCCAAATTTCCGACATATGAACTCGGACACCGCGACGCAGAATTCGCCGGGAAGTCGCTCGAATTCCTCAAGGGCTTCGTCGATTTCATCTCCACTCTGCGGGGAAGTTTCATAACCGCCCACTTCGGGCTCGGCTTCGACGAGCGGGAACTCGACGTGCCTACCGCATGCACGAACCTGCGCGAGCTTGCCCGCCACGGCCGGGAAAAAGGTGTAACCGTCTGCCTCGAAAACCTCTTTACGCGCCCCACCGCCGACCTCGGCGTATTCGAGAAAATCCTCGAAGAAACCGGGATGCCCGGCGTGCTTGACATAGGCCATGTGAGAACATACTGCGATGACGGCAGCGCAGACCGTAAAATCATCGATTTCCTGCGCAAGATGAAAGGTAAAATCGCGGGTGCGCATCTCTACCAGGACGAGATAAATAGCGGGCATAAGCCCCTCGCCTCGCTCGATTCCAACAAGGAAGTCCTCGAAGCACTCATCGAGGCGGACTGCTCATGGTGGGTCGCCGAACTGCACAAGCTCGAATACGCGTTGAAAAGCAAGGCGGTCATCGACGAGTTCGCAGCCCTACGGTCCAAAACCGCCGGGAAGTAAAAGGCGGGATTATTCCAACGCCCCTTCGAGACGAAGCAGTTTTTCCTTCACGTCGAGGCCGCAGCCAAAGCCGGTCAGGCTGCCGTTGGCACCCACGACCCTATGGCATGGTACTATGAGAAGCAGAGGGTTCGCGCCCATCGCGGCCCCCACCGCGCGCGCAGCCTTGGGCCTGCCCGCCCTTCGCGCGAGTTCGCCGTATGAAACGGTGCTCCCGTAAGGAATTTTCCGCGTCTCTTCCCAGACCGCGCGCTGGAACTCGGTCGCGCCGTGGTAGTCTATGTCGAAGTTCCACGCCGTCTCCGCACCGCAAAGATAGCCGTTTATCATTTTCAGCAGCGGGCGCACGAGACTGTCATCCTGCTCCGGTTCGCACTTGAAGCGTCTTTGCATCCTCCGGACGAATTCCTCCTCGCTCGGGCAGGAAAGACTCAGCTCGCATATGCCTCTCGCGGTGAACGCGGCGTAGAAAGTGCCCAGGGCGGTGTCAAAACACGTGTAGCGGACTTCCATCTCAGTCTCCGTATCTCTCGCCCATCGCTATGCGCTCCATTGTGGAGGGATGAGAATAGAACCAGAAATAGCAAAAAGCTGGCGGAACCGGGTCAGAGGCGTTGGCGCGGGCAAGCTTCACCTGCATCTCGACGAAAGTGCGGCCGTCGCCTGTAAGCTCGAGCGCCGCCGCGTCCGCCTGGCGCTCGAACGAGCGAGAGATGGCGTTCTCCACCGGCATGGAAAAAAGGCCGCATACGTAAAGCACCATAAGGACGAGCACCAGCGACGCGGGCGAAGCAAGTGAATCCGCGCCCAGCGGCATTCGCGCAACAAGCAGCCCGCCGGCGAGCTTCACGATAAAAAGCGCAAGCACCGTTCCCGCGACTGCAATGCCGAACCCAATATAAATATGCGAATGCCTCCAATGCCCGATTTCGTGCGCGACAATCGAAAGCACTTCGGGCTTCGTATGATTATCCAGCAGCGTATCGTATACGACAATCCGCTTCGTCGAGCCCCATCCCGTGAAATAGGCGTTCGTATGCGACGTTCTTCGACTCGCATCCATGACGAGCACCTCGCCGACCTCGATTCCCGCTTTGCCGGCAAGCGATACTATCCCCGCTCTCATCTCGTCGTCCGCCATCGGCGTAAATTTGTTGAAAAGCGGGTCGATTACAACCGGCTTGAAGAGGATTATTATCGCGAGATAGACCGCGAATGCGCCTGCCGACAGCAGCCACCACCACTTGGGAGATATTTTGATAAGCAAGTAGAGGCCCGTCACGAGGACGCCTCCGAGGACAAGCGAAACCGCCCCGCCCTTCGCGACATCCAGGAACCATCCACCCGCCGTCTGGTTGGAAAAGCCGTATTTGTGCTCGACTATATAAAAGCGATAAAATGAAAGCGGAAGCCCGACAGCCATATAGATTACGTAAAATATCGCAAAATAGGCAAGAACCCGAAGCGGATAAATCGACAGTTTCTGAGCTATGAATCGGTCGAGATACCTGGCTGCGCCGCTATATATGAAAACCAGGAAAAATGCCGCGGTTACTCCGAGCCTGAGAAAAAATACAATATATGTAACCCCGTGGTATGACTTCGCCTTCTCAATCTCCGCCTCTGAGAAATACTTGAGAGGGTCGGCATCTGGCTGACTGGCGCATCCCTGCGCGAAAAGCAGAAATACCAAGCCGGTAAACCCGAGCAGAAAGTAATTCATTTTGCTCTATCTGGCCATTTCGTCGACCGCAACTTGTTTCATTCCAATCTGCGGCCTGATGGTATCGAGAAGCTTCTCTATATCGGCGACTTTGTTGTTGATGACGTTTATTTTCGCCGTGAAACTCTCCTTGAAATCGTCGAGCTTGTCTTCGGTCATCTGATTATCGGCATCCGTCTTCATTCTCTGCTCTATTATCCCGCGGGCATCTTTAAGGATTTTCAAAGTGTCTTCCATATAATTGTCGGACGTATAGGCTTCCTGCATACGCCTGCTGGTGGCTCCTCTTACCCTATCCGCCGCATCGGCGACATCATCGACTCTCCGATTATAGTCGCTCAAGGATGCCGGTATCATCTTCTCATATTTTTCGACGAACGTCTCCCTCGTCATATTGACGAACTGCTGCATAAGCACTACATAGTTGTGAGTCCGTTTCTTCGCCTTGCCTTCCGGGCCCCACTTGAACGCGTAAAGGCCTATCAACCCGCCGACAACCACTATCCCGATTATAATCAGTATCTTGACCGGGCTTTTCTTCTGAGGAGCGTATCCCCCCTCATCGTCCTCATCCTTGCCTCGGTATTTGCTAATCACGGAAGTCTTTTTGCGACCCTTGGCCTTCGTCTTGCTTCGGGTCTTGCTGCGCGTTTTTTTATCTCTCTTGCTATCCGTTTTCAATGAACGCGTGCTTTTCTTTTTCTCTTCCTTGTCGGGCCTTGCACCTGCAAGGGCTTTCGAGCGCGTCTTCGAGCGCGTGGGCGCCTTGAAACTGCCAGTGCCCTTCTTCTTTACCGGCGCCTCTTCCTCTGCATCCGCACTCGCCTGCGCAGATGCCTGCTGAGCCTCCGCAATTTCTTCGAGGCTTGGTATGCGAATCGGGCTCCCGCACGCAGGGCACTTGCCTGTCTTGCCCGCAGCTTCCTCGCTAACCTTGAGAACCTGGCCGCAACTGCATCTGAGTTTTATTTCCACGGTGCTACCTCCGAAGCCATCATGACCTGTTTGCTTCCTCTGGTGTCCAAACCCCGCTGCTGATATTATAAATCCGCGCACTCGGCGGTGTCAAACTTTTAGTAGGCACCTTAACTCGCTACATGGGGGCCATGTCAAGCCCGCACCTCGGACATGGACCCGCTCGCTCGCTCCATATCCCGCAATCCGGACAGAAGCCCCTCAGGGGTACCGACTGCCCGAGCATACGCACCCTGCAGTTCGGGCAGACCGGAAGACCGGCACCCGTTCCGTAGCGTCCGATGTCCCCGCCGGAGCAGGGTTGGGTTCTCCCGCAGTTCGGGCATTTGAAATACTGGAGCGCGGGTACCGAATCGAGCCCGCATACCCCGCAGGTCCGACCGCACGGCTTGCCGCATCTCGGACAAGCTCTCGATATCTCGGTTCTTTTCAGCACGCCCTTGCAGACCGGGCACTCGCTGCCCTTGCAGCAAACCACGTTGCACTGAAGACACGCCCCTATCGAGCTGCCGCTCGGGTCGGCTGAAATGCCGGCCGTTCTGCATGAGCCCAACAGGCACGCGAGAGCAAGTGCGATAAAAAACAAGATGTATGCCCGCATTTATTCACTCCCGGCCTGCCGACCATTGTAGACCCCTTCAGTATATTGATGCCGGACCCGATTGTCAAGAAAGTAATAATCCGCGCTCTTCAGGCTTTTTGCGACCTCGGCCGCCGATTTCTTCTTGAATTCGCCGCTTGCCCTGCTATTATTAAACAAGTGAACGGGTAATTCGCATTCGCGCAACTTGGGACCTTTAATGTCAGGTCACGGTATCTTTATAATAGGCGGCAACGAGGAAATCACCTCCAAACTTGCCGCAAGGCTTCACCCGCACGACCTCGGCGAGATTTCCGTAATCGAGGGCGCCGAGGAGGCGTTCAAGCGGCTTGAAAACTCGGTTCCGAAAGCCGTCGTCTGCGACATCAAGCCCGCACCGGGCAACGACATAGACGGGTTCCAGTTCTCCCGGCTCATGAAGTCGCCGGAACACCCCGAATACGCAACAATACCCATTTTCCTCTATTCCACGGGCCGCATGGACATCCAGTTCGAGCAGCTCGCCAAGGATGTCGGGACAATCCGCTTCACCCACCTGCCCGAACAACTCGACTATCTCGTCGAGATGATTGCCAACCAGCTCGGCGGCGAGCCTGCGGAACAGGCCGAAAGCAGCGGTCGCATCCTCGTCGTCGAGGATGACGAGGACACCCTCGTCGGAATCCGCACCGCCCTCCTGTCCGAAAACTACGAGGTCGTCGAAGCGCGCGACGGAGACGAAGCCATTAAAATGGTCGAAATTGCCGACCCGCGCGTGGTCCTCCTCGACTACCGCATACCCAAGAAAGACGGCATGACCGTCCTGCATTGGATAAAGGCCAACAAGCCCGCGACTGCCGCGGTCATCATGACCGCCTACGGCTCCGAGGTACTCGCCGTGGACATCATGAAGGCCGGCGCCGACGACTACGTCCGCAAGCCCTTCGAAATCGATGAAATCCTCAAGGTCACCGCCCGCGCCATGCGCAAGTACGGCGTCAGGCTCGTCGACATTCAGTTCCACGAAACCCTCTCCGAACTCGAGAAGCTCCGCTCGCAGGTCAAGGAGCGCTACGGCCTCGAAAACATAATCGGCAACAGCAAGGCCATGCAGGAGGTCTTCGAGCTCGTCCGCAAAGTCGCGCCCACCGAGTCGAACATCCTCGTCACGGGCGAGAGCGGCACGGGCAAGGAACTCGTCGCAAAAGCCATCCACGCCAATAGCTCCCGCGTCAATGGCGCCTTCGTCCCCGTCGACTGCGCCTCCCTCTCCGAAACGCTCCTCGAAAGCGAGCTTTTCGGGCATGAGAAAGGCTCCTTCACCGGCGCCGACCATACCCGCACCGGGCTCCTCGAATACGCCAGCGGAGGCACCTTCTTCATGGACGAGGTCGGCAAAATGCCGCTTGCCACGCAGGCCAAGTTCCTCCGCGTCCTTCAGGAGAAGTCGGTTCGCAGACTCGGCGGCAACGAGCAGACGCCCGTCGACATCCGGGTCGTCGCCGCAACCAATCTCGAAATCGAACAAGCTGTCAAAGAGCACGAATTCCGCGAGGACCTATACTACCGCCTCAACGTCGTCCAGATTCGCATTCCCCCGCTGCGCAAGCGGCGCGAGGACATACCGCTTCTCGTACACCACTTCCTCAACGAGTTCTCGAAAACCTCGCCACGCCCCATCAAGGGCATCTCGCCCGAGGCAATGACAATGCTCGAGACATACGCGTGGCCCGGCAACGTCCGCGAACTCGAAAACACCATCGAGCGCGCCGTCTCGCTCACCGATACGGCCGTAATAGACAAGGAATCGCTACCCGTCCACATCCGCGACAGCGGCTTTGCGCACTTCCCGACCCCAGATACCGCCAAGTCATTCAAGCAGGCCAAGGAGCAGTGGCTCGAAGCATTCGAGCAGCGGTATGTCAAGGAACTGCTCGCCAGCCACAATAACAACGTCTCGGCCGCCGCGCGCGAGGCAGGCATAGACCGTAAAACAATCCACCGCCTCATTTCCAAGTACAATATCAAGCGATAACGCACTGGGACATCCATGTCCCCTGCGGAAATTCTGTCCCATTTGACCAAACTACTTACGATATAAGAACTTACATCCGTTTCAGAAACAATCTCCTGTGGATTTAATGTCCCAGATAACGTTGATTTCACGTTTTTCATGGCAGTTTGGCTATTTTCGTAACTCCTTGCTGAATAACAAGTTACGTATTCCAAGCCAAATATCCGGCATTTTGGTACGGGATTTGATATATAAAACATTGCGAGCCGAGGGGGAAACTCGGAACTACTGACCGCCCACCCACGATACATGCTCGCGGAAACGCGTTCTTTGAAATGACTGGAGACCGGGCGAGGGGAGCCTATCTCGTTCACTCTTTGGGTAGGAGCCCGCAAGCACCAACCCGCACCTGGCTTCCCTCCCGCTCTGGTCTTTGACAATATATCGCGCATTGCATTTACCCTTTGATGGCAAAGAAACGGGGCGCTAAGGCTCTTCTCCCTCATGACCCCCTATAGCGCCCCGCTTCCCCCTCTCCTCGTCTGCCCAGGTTGCGAAATTCGCCTTGCCCTTCGACTCGGCCGTCACGGCCAGCTTCTTCCAGTCCTCCTCGGTTATCGAGTCCGGAACCAGCTTCTTCAGCCGCTTCAGGAGGAAGTAATCCCCTTCTTCGAGCGCTATTTTCCTTATTTTCTCCAACTCATCCTTTGCATCGCCCTTCGCGTAAAAGTCGATGGCATCGTTGTACTTGCCTGCATCGTAGTACATATCGCCGTACTTCTTGTAATCGACCGGCTTCTCCGAGTGAAGCAGCTCGCGCTTCTCGTTCGGGTTCGGCATGACATCCTTCGCCATTTTAACCTCCGTTACGATGCCTGTTTGTAATTTAATTCCTTTATGTGACAACAACTTACGTCATTATTTTACAGATAATACCGGGTCTTGACTTATCTTTCTTAAATTATTTAACATTCTTGCGGGAAGTATTTTCCCTTCCCCGTCGCATTGCCTGAAACTTGTATAAGAGTACCAGTACACAATAACTCCTGCAAGGGTAATTTCCCGAGGAAATTCGTACGCATCCCCGTCATTGCGAGGAGTGGAGACCAACTATAGACACAATCAGACTGTGGTTGATTTCACGGTGGATTTGCGTGCGCTTATTGCGAGTGACGATTTCCTGAAATCGTCACATCCGTGAAGCTCGTTTTCGACGAAGTCGAAACGCGCGTCGGAGATGTATCTCTCCATCCTTATTTCCTCCATCTACATAGAGTCTCCCTATCAAGCGTACTAACGGAAATAAAATCTCCCGTCTGTGACGATTTTTCAATAATCGTCACATGCCGGGGCCAATGACTGCTATATCGACTTGCCGAAGGCAAGCATAGCAGGCATGGCGAAAGGCAATAGATTATTTCCTTTGGTGGTTTTGCCGCTTTCCGGCGCTTCCCTCTACAAGAAACTACCGGCGGTCCGGAATGCAATATTCCTCTATATATATAGACACCGTTTTAGGGGTGCGACAAGCAGAAAAAATCTAAAAAATTCAAAAATTTTTTACTTGTTTCCGTAAGTCCTTTGGCAGCAAGAACTTACGGAGAGAAATATTTTCACGCATTCTGACGACTTATAGAAAATCCAGTGTGCTGTTACAGGATTGTGATAAATGTGTGATAGGTGATAACTTATGGAACGAGCCGTAATATCATTGAGTGCAATCTCTTTACTTGTTTTCCTGATATTAATTAACTGTCTTTCTTGTTCTTCAATCAAAAAGCAAGAAATAATATCAGGTTCAGAAGAGGAACAGGTTATTTTTTGGCTTAAACAGGTTAGATTCTTAGATCCTCCCAAAGGATGCGTCTGTAAAGATTGTAATATCGATTGGAAAGCATGGTATCAGTCAGGTAGTAAGATAAACAATTCGGAAGAAATACTTATCAGATTTCTGAAAGAAAGAGATAAAAGAGTTTATCTTCCACAAGTAGCTTTTGCACTTGGTTCTATCGGAACAGAAAAAAGTATGCCTGCATTGATTGAAGCTCTCAGCGACGAAGATGAATTAATAAGAATTGAAGCTGCTTCCTCTTTGAAATTTTTCGGATGTGAAAAGGTTGTAAGAGCATTATGTAAAATCGTTGTTTCTGATAATGATGTGAACGTTGTTGCAAATGCATGTATATCTTTGGGAGAGATTGGGAATAAATCAGCTATAGAATTTCTTAGAATTGCTTCAAAGCATCCTTTAAGATTCGTATCTCAATGCGCCAAAGATGCCATAATAAAACTAGAAAAGCCCTCAAATAACAAATAACGTCAAAACAGAAGTGTTAAACCGGCAGGTATTTATTCATCCTGTTCCTCGTTTGACTTGCTTGCACTCTCATGATTCTATTGTAATACGAATCCGCACAAACGGCAAATGGATAAATCATCAACGACTGCCGAATTGTCCATATTGTAATAATTTGCATCAGGCAGGCACTATACATATAATGAATAATAGATATCTGGCAGGGGTTTGTAATGAAACATCTCGCTTTAATATTTCTTGTACTTGTTTCGATGATTTCAATATGTCTCGCGCAGGATGAATATGATGAAGACTTCCTGCTTGCGCGCGAGATGCTTGCAAAGAAACTGTATGGTCCGGCCGCGGAAATTGCCGCGCGAATCGCGGATGACAAAGAGATTCCGGTTCCCGTCAGGTACGAAGCGGCGAACCTGCATCTGGAAATCGTTTATCTATGGGGAAAAAATCTTGGAAAAGAATGCCCCACGACAGTCGCAAAACTGAAAGAAAAATACAAAGACCTGCTCACCTCTCCCCCGCCGGAGTTAAGACCCGAGTTCTGGCTGAAAAAGGCGGTCGAGACGGTGGACGAATGGCGAAACAGTAGGAACAAGGAAAAAAAGAAAGAAGCAGCAAAGATATTCGAGGAATCGGAGCCGGGGATAAGAAAGGCGATTGAGAACCGCCGGCTCGAAGTCGCGAAATACCCGCCGCAGCACGAGTGGAGCGAATGGGCGAAAAAAGCGTCCACGCAGGAACAGGCGAAATTGATGGATGCTCTCATGCGGCGCGACAGCCTCGAACTGCGCTACGCCGAAAGCCTGTTATATAAGCCATACGTCGTGCCGGAGGAAGACAGAAAGAAAGTCGTTCAGGCCGCATTGAAAAAGTTCGAGCGGTTTATGGAAGGTGCGCCGGAATACGAAGGGGATTTCGACCCTCCACCGAAAGGCGGGGACAAGCCCGTGGAGCCGGAACCGAGGACATCTTTCCCGATGCTTTTCTATAAGGCTGAACTGGGAATCGGCAAATGCCATCTCAAACTCGGTAATTATAAAAAGGCAGTCGAGCATTTCGATTACATGACGGCAGCAGAGCTGCCGCCTGGAGAGGGAAACGACAAAAACGCCATAAAGGAAATAGTCGAAATACGGCTCGAAGCACACTATCTCAAAGGTTGCGCGCTCAACCTTGATGGAAAACATGAAAAGGCCGAAAAGGTGTTTCGTGAAGTCTGCGCTCTCGCCAACAAGCAGATCCAACCGGACAGGGCGGAGATTGCCGGGTATTGGAAAAACCTCGGAAAGCCGGAAATCGCGCTTATGCCGGATGTCACGAAAACAGAATGGAAAGCTCCCGTTTTTCTGGAGCTCGGGAAATCAATGATTGCGCTTGGCAAGGTCGAAGACGGCCTGGACTGCCTTATCGGCGCTTTCGAGAAGGCGTTGGAAAGCAAGGCTGTCAGAAAGATTTTCTTTTTCCGGACCGCTGCCGAATTCAAGGTAGAGGCGGTGAAATATCTCACCTCTCTCCCTGCCCCGGAGAAGAGGACGAAGGAACAGAGGGAGCACGCTCAAAGAGTTGCGATACTTCTCGGAAAAGCAAGGTTCGAGACCGGCGAATACAGGGAAGCGGCAGGACTTTTCGACATGCTCAGAAGAACTGCCGAGTGCCCGAAATGCGGTTACGAGAAAATTCTCGAATTGGGTGAATTCGATAAGCCCCTGCCCCATTGCCCTAACTGCGGTGAAGATACCGAACTTGAGAAAAAGAATGATACGGTTCTTGATATCGTGGAAGGCGCGGCCAAAAGTTATCTTGCGATATACGAGCGTATGGACAGGAACGATTTGGAATCGCTCAACAAAGCGCTGGACATCTACCAGAGACTTTTCAAGCGGCTTCAGCAAACTACAAGCGAAGAAATGAGATATAAATACTGGGAAGTCAGTTACAACATCCTGAAAATTTACTTCTACAAAAACGAATTCGAGAGGATCGTAGATGGCATGCCGCCTGACATGCCGCCTACCGACTGGGACAGATTGATTCCATTCCCCAAATGGAGAAACAAGATAAAGCGCCTGGTAGAAATCGCCCGCAAGGCGATTGAAGAGGAAAAGTAATCCCGCCAATCACAATAAGATTGTGGTAAAAGCACCCGAAATTCAGGATATCCGGCTTCGTTAATACGGGGCCCAGATTGCGCCGGTGGCGAAGTCGACTATCCAGGATATCGGCCAGAAGAAGAATATGTCGAGGACGAACATCCCGACATCGAGCCTGCTGCCGGGGTTCTGCATCCTGTCGGAATAGAAAATGCTCGCGCATCCGGTCGAAAGTACGACGAGCGCAACCAGAACTATACAAATTACCACCTTGTTGAACATCCCTTTCCTCCCTCCCAAAAAAGGCCCAACACTCAAAACGCGACGGCGGCGACTACCGCTATGGCGCCGCCGAAGAGCACGGCAAGGCCGAGTATAATCGGTGCTAACAGGTTCCAATGGAACTTGAAAAGTTTCGTCAGTCGTGCGACCACGACAGCCGAGGCAATGCCCGCGAAACCGAATCCGAGAATCATCCCCGCGAGGCTTTTGAGCCATATCGGAGTTTCCGGAGCGCCTGCGCCCCTGACGAGTTTGACTATATGGGGACAAAGGTCGTAGGCCGGGTTCGTGCAAAGCACGGAGACCCAGAAATAGACGAAGATTACTGCCGCTACTTTCAAGGGCACGGACCACGGCGGCCTTTCGGTCGAATTTGCCTGGCCTGCATTGAACGCGCGCTTCGGCCGGGCGTATGGAGTCGAGTCCGACCACGCGGGAACGGACTGGCGCGGCGGGGAAAACGACGGCGGCGATTTCGCCGCCGGGGGGATGCGCCTTTCCGATTGGGGCTTCTTTTGCGGGACCGGCGCAGGCCTCGGGGGCGGCTTTATCTCGCCGGGCGCGCGAAGGTCCTTCTTGAAGCCGACATCGCGGAGCGCGCCGGTGGAAGCCTCTTCCGGCTTTTGCGGTTTTTTCGGGCGCGTGCGAGGCACATCCGGCACAACTTCGGTCGGCATTGAAGACTGGAAAATCGGTTCCGTCTCCGGGCCCATTCGAAGGACTGCATCCTTTAACATATCATAGAAAGCGAGGACCGATTCCTGCCTTTCGTCCGCATCCTTGGCGAGCGCTTTGTGTATCACATCGTTTACGGGCTTTGAGACGCCGGTAATCGCGGGCGGGTCCTTGAAACGCACCTGGGTGGGGATGTCGCCGGTATAGAACGGCGGGTGGCCCGCGAGAATCTCGTAGGTCACCGCGGCGACTGAGTAGACTTCGGAACGCACGGTCATGTGCTCGCCCATTATATGTTCCGGCGCCATGTATGAAGGCGTGCCGGCGACGATTTTCTGCGAAAGCATGCTCATCGACTCGTGCATCTGGCGGGCGATGCCGAAGTCGGCGATTTTTATTTCGCCCTTGGCCGTCATCATTATGTTGGCGGGTTTTATGTCGCGGTGGAGAATTCTCTTCGAGTGTGCGTAGGCGACGCCGTCGCATATAGAACGGATAATGGGGAGCGCCTTTTCTATTCTGAGCTTGCCCTTCTTGCGCAGAACGTAATGCAGGCTCGGGCCGTCGACGTATTCCATCACGAGAAACTTGAAGTGCCCCGAGGTGTCGAGCGTATGGAGCCGGACAATATTGGGGTGCGAAAGCGACATGGAAACCTTCGCCTCTGAGCGAAGCAGGTCGAGCGAGCGCTTGTCGCTCGCAAGCTCGAAGGGAAGGAGCTTGACCGCGACATCCATGTCGAGCTCTTCGTCGTGCGCAAGGTATACGACGCCCATCCCGCCGCGCCCGATGTTATTGATTATTCGATATCTCCCCGAAAGCACGTGGTCGCCGGCCGTTGGGGAGTCGGCGTTGAATAAGTCCGACGCGCCCGGCTTCGGCGAGGAGCCCTTGAGCAAGCTGCCGCAGTGCTCGCACTTGATTGCGTCCGCGCCGATAGTTTCCGCGCAGTACGGGCATTTTCTTTCGTTTCCAGGCATCGCAGACTCGCAGGAGAACGGACATTACACGCCAATGCCTTATTATAGATGAAAAAAGCGGCTCAAGCAACCCTTCAAACGCGGAGGCGCCCTCAAATGTAAATATTTGATTTTGCCGGTCGCTCGCCTATAATATGAGTATGCAATATTTTTATCTCAAAACCGAAAGTTCCGAAGGCCGGGAGAAAGCGCGCATAGGCGGGATGTACCGGCACGATATAATATTATCGTTCCTGCCCGGAGACAACGCCACGCTTCTTCTGAAAGAGCCGCCGGGGCTCGTCAGGCAGGCGGCCGAGCGGCGGCTCCTGGGCAAAGCTTCGGGCGAATCGGACTGGGTGATAGAGGGCGCGAAGAAGGCGGAAATCTTCGCGCGAATGCTCGGGCCGGGACGCGCGCTCACGCGCGAGAGGATGAAAATATTCGTCTTCGACGGGCCGGTGCCGGAGGGTTTCGACCCGGCAAAGCCTGAAGAAGCGCGAGCGGCCATCGAGTTCCGCGAGACCCACATGCTGATGAGGGACAGGGACGTCGATCCGGAACATGCGAGCAACGAGGCGACCGTTTCCGGCAGGGACGTGCTCAAATCGCTGGTCGCGCGCGGCATCGCGAAACTCGCCAGCCCGCACCTGAGGCGAAAACATAGAATCAAGCTCTGGGAAAATGCGCCCGAACTGCTCGTGCCCGCCGTGGACGGAGCGCTCGATGCGGCCTCGGACAAGGGGATAACGATAAACAATTTCCCCGGCCCCTACCCCGGCCTCTGCACGCTCTGGTTCGTGAAGGGTTCGGAGATGACGCTCGCGCGAAGGACGGAGATTGCCCAGCATCCGCCCGCGCTTCTTGATATAGGCGAGATAACGCTGAGGCTCGACTGGACCGCCGAGTTCAAGGACAAGTCGAGCGCGACGCCGGAGCTTTTCGCCGCCTACCTTCGGCTCGGCGTGTCGGGCACGAAGGCGATGTGCGGCTGCATCTCGCTGCTTCTTTCCGGACTTCTGGGCATCATCCCCGCGGCGATAATCGGGGGAAAATGGTGGTACCTTCCGGCCGGGTGCATGGTGGCAATGGCGGCGTTCGTCGTGGGAAGCAGGGCTACGTCCCGGGCACGAAGGCGGCGGCTCGACGGGTTGCGGAGAAAGTTGCAGGAAACGAAAGCCTGATTTTTTCTGGCAACGCATCCTTATTTTCCTATAATCGAAATCTTTGCGTCCTCCGGGAGAGATGATTTGTCTTTCATACCGATGCAGAAAGGATTCGTATACGGGCCTATAGCATCGAAGAGGTTTCGCCGCTCGCTCGGGGTCAACCTCTCGCCCGTGGACAGGAAAGTCTGCACCTTCAACTGCATATACTGCCATTACGGGCCGACGTATGTCGGGCAGTACGAATTGCCTTCGGTCGGCGAGGTGGCGCGCACACTCGAAGAGAAGCTCAGCGAGCGCCCGCTCATCGATTATATAACCTTCGCCGGCAACGGCGAGCCGACGATGCACCCGGAATTTCTCGAAATTGTGAAGGCCGTCCGTTCGGTGCGCGACAGGATGGCCTCGGGCACGCCGATAGCCCTGCTTTCGAACTCGACCCAGCTCGGAAGGGGCGACGTGGTGGAGGCGGTCGGACTCGTCGATTTTCCCGTATTCAAGCTCGACGCAGGCGACAGCGCGGCGCTCTACGACGTCAACCGCCCCGTGGCTCATATCGAGGCCGGGGAGATTGTGGACATGCTCTGCAGCCTGAACTCGCCGAACGTTCAGACGGTTATGGTGGACGGGCGCGTGAAGACGTGCGAGGGGCCAGCATTCGAAAACTGGCTACAGGCAATCGGCAGGATAAGGCCAAGGTTGATACAACTCTACACGCCGGACAGGCCGATAGTGTCGGAGGAAATAATACCCGTGTCGAAGGAGAGGCTCGAAAAGACGGCGCGCGACATCCGCCGCAAGATGGGCTTCGAAGCCAGGGCGTTTTAGCGCATCGGAGGGGACGACCTTGAAGAAAAAAGGTTTCAACGCTTCGCTTTCATCGTCGGACAAGCAGGTTCACAGTCTCGTGGAAAAGGAAGCTGCGCGCCAGATCGAGACTCTTCCCATGATAGCCTCGGAGAACTACGTCAGCCGGGCGGTACTCGAAGCGCAGGGCTCAGTGCTTACTAACAAGTACGCCGAGGGGCCAATCGGGAGGCGCGAATACTCCGGCTGCGGGATTGTCGACCGCATAGAAAACGTCGCGAAGGAACGCGCCTGCAGGCTCTTCGGCGCGGAATACGCGAACGTCGAGCCCTACTCAGGCTCCCAGGCGAACCAGGTAGTCTATTTCTCGGCCCTGAAACCGCGGGACAGGATTCTTGGCATGCACCAAGAGAACTACGGACACCTGACCCACGGGAACCCCGGCAGTTTCAGCGGCAGGTTTTACAAAAGCGTGCCCTACGCGCTCGACCCAAAAACGGAAAAAATCGACTACGACGCAGTTGCGCGAATCGCCCGTCAGCGGAAGCCGAAAATAATAGTCGCCGGCTATTCCTGCTACCCGCTCAAGGTCGATTTCGCAAAATTCAGGGAAATTGCAGACTCCGTCGGCGCCTTGCTTTTATGTGACCTGGCTCACCTGTCGGGCCTGATTGCAGCCGGTTTGCACGAAAATCCCGTGTCTTACGCCGACTTCGCCACGACCACGACGCACAAGATGCTTCGCGGTCCGCGCGGCGGGCTGCTGCTGGCGAAGAAAAAATACGCGGATGCAATCGAGCTTGCGGTATGCCCCGGCATACAAGGTGGCGCTCTCATGCACGTCGTTGCCGCAAAGGCGGTAGCGTTCCGCGAGGCTTCGATGCCGCAGTTCCGGTCGCATATGAAAAAAGTTGTTCTTAATTCGTCCGCGCTCGGAGATGAGCTGAAAAAGCAGGGATTCGAGCTTTTCGCAGGCGGAACCGAAACCCACATGGTTATTTTCAAGCTGAAAGGAACCCCCGTGGGATTTGCGCAAGCTCAGGACTTGCTCGAAAATGCCGGAATAACCGTAAACGGAATGCCGCTCCCATTCGACCCGGACGGACCCGGAGCAGTCCGGGTCGGAAGCCCCGCGCTTACCACGAGGGGAATGGGCCCGAAAGAAATGCGACAAATTGCGCTGATTATCTCGCGAATTCTGCAATCCGGCGGCGCGGCCCGCGAGTTAGGGCGGGCCAAACGGCAGATATCCGAGCTTGCGAAGGATTTCTCAAGTTGGGAGTAAAGAGTATTTCGCCTTTTGGCACTTGACACATCCGCAGGCAGAACATAAAATCTATGCAAGCGGTAATAATAAAGGAACAAAGGAGAAAGGGATGGCGACGGGCCACCTCAAGATTTTCTTCGGCGAGGAGCAGGAGGACAAGGTCTTCGTACTCGAAGAGGACAAGACCTATACAATCGGCCGCGCCAAGGATGCGGGAATCAGGCTGAAAGATATTAAGGTCTCCCGCAACCACTGCGTCGTGAGCGTCGAAAACGGCCATTACTTCATAACGGACGGCGGCTCGCGCAACGGGACGTACGTCAACGGCGAAAAGGCCACCGGCAAGATTGAACTCAAGGATGGCGACCAGGTTCGACTGGGATTCTCGGTCCTGCAGTTTTTCCTCGCCGAGCGCGGCAGCCACGTCATCGAGTCGCCCGCAGAGGCGAAGAAATGCGCGCTCTGCGAGAAGGAAATCGCCGAGGCGGACCTTATCTCCGGCAAGGCGGAAGAAGTCGACGGCAAACAATACTGTTCCGAGTGCATGTCGAAGATGCAGGACCTCTTCGACGAGGGCTCGAAGCCCCCGTCCGCGCCGCCTGCGGCAACTCCGGCACCTGCGCCCGCAGCCCCAGCACCCGCTGCTCCGGAGGCCGCGATGAACGACGAGCCCGATATGCCAGAGCCGCCACCGCCCTCGGAAGGCGACCTTGACGTCGACCTGGCGGACCTGATTGATGACCACGGGGAAGCCGACCTGGACCTGCTTCCCGATGAAAATGACTAAGGGCACCCGCCATCACGCCGAAAGAGCCCGAACCCGGAGCCGCTGATGTGGATTGTCAAGGAATACGCCAAGGCGATAATAGCGCTTGTCATACTGGGCGCCCTGCTCTGGTTCCAGGCCTCCTATGAATTCGTGATACTGCCGGCCTCGGCCAACCAGATGGAGCCGGCCATACAATCCAATTCAATATACCTTTGCAGCCAGCCGGGCGGTTCGGTGAGCGATTTCATGCATGCGGATATCGTTTTCTTCTCCTTCATAGCCCAGAAAGGCGAAGAGATTTTCGTATCGAGAGTCGTGGGCCTCCCCGGCGACAGGATTGCGATTAGAAACGGCAAACTTTTCAGAAACGACGAAGAAGCGGGCGAAACCTATCTTCCCAAACAGTTCGAAGGATTCGACCTCGAGGAAATTACCGTGCCTCGGGGATACCTCTACGTTCTTAACGACAACCGCGAGCGCATAAACGATTCGAGGCTCATCGGGCCTGTTCCGACGACAGCGGTTGCGGGCAGGAAGAGAAAATGAACCTGAAAGCGACAGCAGCAATTCAGTACGCCGCATCCGCAGCCGCGATTGTACTGGCGCTTTTCGCCGGCTATAGGTCTTTCGTCGCATGGAGGCTCTATTCGAGCACCGAAGAGGCTGTCGTCCGTTACAACTCCGGCAACATCGGACCCGCCCATGAATCCCTCGGCGGCTTCACGGGATCGTTCGCGAACGCCAAGCCGGAAGTGGCGGCGTTCGAAGCACATCTCCTGAGCTTGCAGGACTATCATGACAGGGCGATAAAGATTCTCGAAAACTCCGGCCTTTCGAAGGAAGGGATTATCAAACTCGCACTTGCGAGCGAGAAGATGTTCGCCGCGAAATCCGGAAGCGACGCAAAGGAAGAGATTGCGCTTCTCGAGCAGGCGGCGGATTCCTACCAGTATCCGGACGCGTACGCCGCACTCGGAGGTGCTTACCTGCGAAGCGGCGATTTCGAGAAAGCAGGTACAATCCTGAACGCGGCAGCCCAGGATGCTGGAAGGCTTACGTTCGACGGCCTGCTGGCTCTCTACGCCAACCTCGGCGCCTACCAGATGGCGCAGGAGGAGTTCAGGAATGCGGTCGAGAATTTCAAGAAGATAATAGAACTGCTGCCGAGGCGCAAGGTGCCCGCCATTCCAAGTGCGCGAGAAGAAATTCTGGAATCGGCCGAAAGAGGGGTTGCACTCGCCTGCGCCGAATGGCTTACTTCAAAAAAACTCAAACCCGGGCAGCGCAAGGAAGCGATAGAATACGTATCCGGGCTTCTCGAAGAAAAACAGGGCGAAACGGGACGGCCCAAAGACCGATGGGAACTCAGCGGCTGGCGCAGCCTGATATTCAACGCCCTCGGCTTAGCCCATGCTGCGGTCGGGATGCGCGAGGAGGCGCTGGATGCATTCATCTGCGCCCTGAGAGAACTGCGCAAGATGAAAGACGCGGATTACGACCTCGCGAAACAAAGCATAACGCTCAACCGCGCTATTGTCGCTGCGGTCGCATTCGCAGGGGAAGAGGGGGCAAGCGGCGACGCATCGCAGATGCGGACCGCAGCCAAACAGCTTGCATCCGCCGCTTCCGGCGAAAGGCTGAAAACCGACCTTCGATACGCGGCGCTCAACATGAGCGCACGGCTTTACGCCGCAGCGCGCAAGGAAAACAAGGCAATCGAGGTACTCAAGCAAGCATTGGAACTCAAGCCCGACGACCTGGCGGCCGCAATCAATATGGCAGTATGCCTCGACAGGCAGGACAAGAATGCCGAGGCTCTTAAATACTACGAAAAAGCTCTGAAGCTCGAACCGGGCGAGAGACGCAAGGCGATTGAGAAGAGGATGGAAACTCTCAAGGAGCGGCAATGAATTGCCCGCACTGCAACAATGACGTTTCACCGACCGCACGATACTGCCCGACGTGCGGGAACAAGATTGACTTTACCTTCGACGATATAAAGAGCAGCCTTTCAAGCAAGGACAAGCTCGAAAAAGAAATCGAGAAGGTAAAGGAAAGCAGGCGCGTACTGATAATAACTCTTTTTCTGCTGCTTGTCTCGCTGCTTGTCTATATCGCCGTTCCTTCGCCCCGCATACCTGAAGCCGTTCCCGTATACCGCGTGGATATCCCTGCGGACGTAACGGTCGAGACGGCGGATGCGCAGGCCCCGATTATGAATATTCCGGAATAGGCGTTCCGAAAACTATCTCATGGGCCGCAGCCTTCCGGAGCGCTTCTTTCTGTCGCGCAAGCCGCGTATGGCGAAGGGATTCTTTCCATCTATTATGGAAATTACGTCCTTGACGAGCGAAACGAACTCGGAATACCGGTCTTCCGGCCTGAACTCCATCATCTTTTCCACAAGCTGCACGACGGCCTTGGACAGGTCGCGCTTCTTGTCCTTCGGCCATTCTATCGGCTCCTTGACAACTTTGGCCATTATTTCAGTCGGCGTCGCGCCGGTATATGGCGGCCTTCCGACGAGCATGTGAAAAAGCGTGGCGCCCAGCGAATATATGTCCGAGCGCCCGTCCGCCTCATCGCCGCGTGCCTGCTCGGGCGACATGTAGTTGGCAGTCCCGACCGTCCATCCGTGACGAGTGACTTCCGGGGAGTCGCTGAACGTGGCCCTGGCCAGGCCGAGGTCGCCGAGCTTCGCCGTTCCGTCCTTGGTGACAAAGATGTTCTGAGGCTTTATATCCCTGTGAATTATGCCATTGGAATGCGCATGATTGAGGGCGGCGCAGATTTCAAGGGTTATCTTCAGCGCGGTCCATTCGTCCAGGGCGCTGAGCCTGCGAATCATCGAAGTGAGGGTCTCTCCCTCGACGAACTCCATCGCCAGGTAATAGTAATCGCCCTGCTGGCCAGCATCGATGGCCTTGACAATGTTCTTGTGGTTTAGGCGGCCTGCGGCCTCTGATTCGAGCAGGAATCGTTTGATGTAACGCTCGTTCGAGATAAGCGAGGGCAGAAGGATTTTCAGGGCGACGGGTCTTTTCATGGAAATCTGCATGGCCTTGAAAACGGCCGCCGTACCGCCCTGCCCGAGTTTGGATAGGACTTCGTAGCCCTTTATACGGGTCTTGGCGACCTGCCCCTGGTCGACGAGAATCTTGCGAATCTGGTCGCGCGTTATATATCCCTTGCGGTAAAGGACTTCGCCTATATTCCAACGCTCGCCAAACTCCTCTTCGAGGCGCTTCTGCACCTTGAGAGCCTCGTTAAGCTGTTCCTCCGATATAATGCCTTTCTGGATAGCCCGCTCGCCGAATCTGGTATCGTCGAACTCGTTTTCTTCAAGGGCCACCTTTCACCTCCAAGACCGCCTCACTCCGTCCGCAGCAACCGGAGCCCAGACGATTATTTCGCTTCACCGTCTTCGATTCCACGTTTTTCCATGCTGTCGGCCCGCTCCTTTCGAGGGAGGGCAAGCCGCATGGAAAGCATCTTTCCACCCAGCATCCTGCCGTCGAGCCCGTCGAGCGCCTTCTGCGCATCCTCGAGCGATTCCAGGCCCACGAGTGCGTCGCCGCCCTCGATCATTGCAAGCGAGCTGACGGGCACGACGTTTTCGAACAATGCCCGAAGCTCGAACTTCGTCACGGTCGGCGCGATATTTGTCACGTGCAGGTTCAAATCTCTCACCTATTTCAACGAATCGAGGCTTTGCCTGAGCTTCTCGATTTTTTCCGAAAGCTCGGCCTGCCTCGCCTTAGTCTGCTCGACCACTTCCGCCGGTGCCTTTTCCAGGAACTGCTTGTTCGAAAGTTTCTTCTGGTTGACGCCATAGGCCTTTTCAACGCTCGCTATTTCTTTTTCCAGCCTTTTTATTTCTTTGTCAAGTATTCCTTCAAATTTATCAAGAGGCACATATACTTCAACCGGTATAGTCTTTCTCATATTCCTGACGTGAACAATACCCGTTGCAGCATGTGGCGGTTTCTGCATATTATCGTTCAAAGATATCTTTCCAATCTTCGTCGTTCTTTCAACGAATGATTTATTGTCAACCAGATAACTCAGCAAACCGGCATCGCCTTCAACTTTGATAATAATCTCAGCTGAGGACAAGTCCGATATCCCGTATTCAGTAAAAATGCTTCTCGACTTGGTCACTATGCTTTGAAGGCCTTCAAACATGCAAACAGCCTGCGAGCTATCTATATCAACGTATTCTTGCGCCTGTTCTGGAAATTTGTGAACTATAAGCAGTTCTTCTTCAATGCCCGCTGCTTTGGCAAAGTACGAAAATAATTCTTCCGTAATAAACGGCATTATGGGGTGAAGCATTGCGAGTATATCGCCGAGGGTTTTCGCAAGCACCCGCTGGGCGACGATTTTATCCTGCCCGCCTTCGGATATCCGCGGCTTGATAAGCTCGAGATACCAGTCGCAGAATTCGTGCCACGTGAAGTGATAGATTATGTTGGCAGCCTCATGGAGCTTGTAGTTGTCCAGTGCTTCGGTATAGTCGCGAATCGTGGTATTCAAACGCGAGAGAATCCAGCGGTCTTCAAGCGCAAGCTCGCCGTCATTTATTTCGCCCGGCGAGTAGTCTGCGAGGTTCATCAGGGAGAAGCGCGTGGCGTTCCATAGTTTGTTGCAGAAGTTGCGGCCCATCTCGAAGCGAGTCGGCGAGAGTTTCAGGTCCTGCCCTTCGGCGCTAAGCGAAATCAGGGAAAAACGAACGGCGTCCGCGCCGAAGCCTTCGCACTCGTAGTCTTTCCCGAGGTAGGTCTGAACGCCGCCATCAATCATGATAAGCGGATCAATCCCGTTGCCGAGGCTTTTTGACATTTTCCGCCCGAGTTCGTCGAGAATGGTTCCGTGAATGTAGACGTGTTCGAACGGGATATCTTTCCTGAATTTCAGACCCATCATCACCATGCGCGCGACCCAGAAGAAGATTATCCCTCTGTCGGTAACGAGGAGATTCGTCGGGTAATATTTCTTCAGAAGTTGCGTTTCATCGGGCCATCCCATCGTGGAAAACGGCCAGAGCGCGGAGGAAAACCACGTGTCGAGGACATCTTCGTCCTGCGTGATATTCCCGGAGCCGCATTCCGGGCATTTTTCCGGCGCTTCCGCCGAAACGATAGTCTCGCCGCATTCGCAGTAATATACGGGAATTCGATGCCCCCACCAGAGCTGGCGAGAGATGCACCAGTCGCGGACATTATCCACCCACTGAAGGTAGAAAGACTTCCATCTGTCCGGGAAAAACTTAACCTTGCCATCTCGCACCGCCTGAGCTGCCGGTTCGGCGAGCGGTTTCATTTTCACGAACCACTGCGTCGACATGAACGGCTCCACTATAGTGCCGCATCGGTAGCAGTGGCCGATGGAAGTATCGTAGTCTTCGATTCTGACGAGCAGCCCTTGCTTGTCAAGATCCTCGACAACCTTCTTCCGGGCTTCGTAGACATCCATGCCCGCGTAGGGCCCGGCGTTTTCATTTAGCGTGCCGTCGGGATTGAGTATGTTCAGGAATTCGAGCCCGTGGCGCTCGCCCATTGCGGCGTCGTTCGGGTCGTGCGCAGGCGTAACCTTGACCACGCCGCTTCCGAACGACGGGTCCACGTAATCATCGGCAATAACCTTCAAGTCGCGATTAAGAAGCGGCAAAACGACAGTCTCTTTGAGAAGATTCTTATAGCGCTCATCTTTTGGGCTTACCGCGACCGCCGTATCGCCGAGCATAGTTTCGGGGCGGGTTGTCGCAACCTCGATATGCTCCTGCGAATCCTTTACCGGATAGCGAATCCACCAGAGTTTGCCGCTGGCCTGCTTGTGTTCGACCTCATCATCGGAAAGAGCCGTCCCGCACTTCGTACACCAGTTCACGAGATATGTACCGCGGTAAATCAGATTCTCTTTGTAAAGCCTGACGAAAACTTCCCTGACCGCGCGGGACAGGCCTTCGTCCAAAGTGAAGCGAGTGCGAGACCAGTCACACGAAGAACCAAGGCGCTTGAGCTGTTCGATAATCCTCGTTCCATACTTTTCGCGCCACTCCCAGACTCGCTCAAGGAACTTTTCCCGGCCGAGTTCCTTTTTGGAAACGCCCTCGGCTTCAAGCGAGCGCTTGACCACGTTTTCCGTGGCAATCGATGCATGGTCCGTTCCGGGCAGCCAGAGAGTGTCCAGCCCCTGCATGCGCCGGAAGCGAACGTAGATATCCTGAATAGTGTTGTTGAGCGCATGGCCAATGTGAAGTTCGCCGGTAATGTTGGGAGGAGGAATTACCACCGAGTAATGAGAGAGGTCGTCGTTTACCGGAGCTTCGAAGGAGCCGCCGGTTTCCCATTTTTCATACCATTTCCGTTCTACCGGCTTCGGGTCGTATCTCGGTTCAAGTCTCGGTTCAAGCAATGGCTCGGACATTGTTTCCTTCTTTTCAACGCGCTGCAGCATTACCGGAGTTACGCTGTACTTTGTTTCGGCGGGTTCGACTTCCTGGCGGCTTTTTTGCGCGCAGGATGAAGTTCCTTTTCTCCCCGGATAATCTCAGGGCTGATAACGTACTTCTGCCCTGCACCTCGCTCCGGCATTTCATACATAGTGTCGAGCATGATGTTTTCTATCATGGAGCGCAGGCCGCGCGCGCCCGTTTCCTTTTCCAGCGCTTTTTTAGCTATCTCGACAAGCGCATCGCGGGCAAATTCCACTTCGGCGCCTTCCATCTCGAAAAATTTCTTGTACTGCTTGACAACAGCATTCTTGGGTTCGAGCATAATCCGAACGAGAAGGTCTTCGTCGAGTTCGGATAGAGTGGCGACCACCGGCAGACGGCCGACAAGCTCGGGGATGAGGCCGTATTCGACGACATCTTCCTCGGTGACCCGCGCGAGAAGCTGGCTCTTCGTGTACGTGTCGCCCCAGTTCTCTTCGCTCGATTTTTTGTATCCTATCCTGCTCTTGCCGATTCTCTTTGCTGTAATATCGGTAAGTCCAACGAAGGTCCCGCCGCAGATAAAAAGCACGTTTGTGGTATCGAATGGAATATACTGCTGCTCGGGATGCTTTCGCCCGCCCTGAGGCGGGACGTTCGATATGGTGCCTTCGAGCATTTTCAGCAGCGCCTGCTGCACGCCCTCGCCGGAGACATCCCTCGTTATCGAAACATTGACCGGTGCTTTGGCAATCTTGTCGATTTCATCTATGAAGATAATTCCCTGCTCGGCGCGGGAGAGGTCCCAGTCGGCCGCCTGAAGCAGCTTCAGTAGAAGGTTCTCGACATCCTCGCCGACGTAACCCGCCTCGGTAAGCGTCGTCGCATCGCCTATTGCGAAAGGCACGTTCAGAATTCTCGCAAGAGTGCGTGCCATAAGCGTCTTGCCGGAGCCCGTTGGCCCGACAAGCAGTACGTTTGACTTGTCGAGAATCACCCCGTCAGAATCGAAGTGCGAAATCAGCCGCTTATAGTGGTTGTGAACCGCCACGGCGATTATTTTCTTGGCCCTTTCCTGGCCGATGACGTAGTCGTCGAGCCCTTCCCTGATGCGGCGCGGCGTCGGGACGTTTCCGTCTTTGAACAGCTTTTCGCCGTGCACGCGGCGCTTCTGCTCCTGCACGACGGAGTAAAGCATTTCAACGCAGCTTTCGCAAATCAGAGCATCTTCCATGCCCTGGATAAGCTGCCCGACTCTGTCGGGCACTCCCCCGCAGAACAGGCAGCACGGCTTTTTCCTGCTATTAGACTCACCGGAATTCAAGTGAAATCTCCCCGCCGGCGTGGCCCGGCCAATTACTCTTTTTTCTCGTCGTCCGAAGACCTTTCAGCAATCTTCGCGTCCTTGATGTTCTGTATCACCTCGTCAAGCAATCCGTATTCCTTTGCTTCACCCGGGCTCATGAAGAAGTCGCGGTCAGCATCCTTTTCAACCTTCTTCACAGTCTGACCGGACGATTTTGCCAGAATCTCGTTAAGCATCTTCTTGAGCTTCAATATCTCGTCCGCCTGCCGCGAGATGTCGCTGGCCGTGCCCTCAAATCCGCCATAAGGCTGATGAATCATAATCCGGGAATGCGGCAGCGCATAGCGCTTTCCCTTCGCGCCAGCTGCGAGCAGGACGGCGCCCATCGACGCGGCCATGCCGATACATACTGTCGAGACATCGCATTCGACGTACTGCATCGTATCGTAAATTGCGAGCCCGGCGCTTATCGAGCCGCCCGGAGTGTTCAGGTAAAGGTTGATGTCGAGTTTCTTGTTCTCCATGGCCAGAAACAGCATTTGAGCCGTTATAATATTGGCGACATGGTCCGTTATCGGGTATCCAAGAAAAATAATCCTGTCCTTGAGAAGCCTGCTGAAAATATCGTAGCTTCTCTCGCCCCTGCCGTCGCGCTCGATGACTATCGGCGTCAACTGGCCATACGGGGGATGTATCAGTTTGCCGTCTTCCATTGGAACGACCTTTCCTGTTATTCAGACTTTTCTTCCGCCTGCTCTTCTTCGGATTTATCCGTTTCTTCCGTTTCTGACACTTCCTGCTTCTCGTCTGTCTTTTCGTCTTCCTGAGAAAGCGAACCCGGAGGAAGAAGCTCCACTTCAGCTTTTTCCCTCAGGAACTCCTTGACCCTCGTTTCGAGAAGGTCGCCTCGAAGCTGCGAGACCATGCCTCGGGATTCCATTTCCTCCTGCAGAGCGTCCGGCGACTGCCCCTTGCTCAGCGCTATCTGTACGATAGCCTGCGTCACCTCGTCCTCGGTAACGAAGATATTTTCAAGCTCTGCGATTTTCTGAAGCACGAGACTGTCCCTGAAATTTCTCTCGATTTCGGTGCGGGAAAGCTCCTTGTAGGAATCGAGGTCCGCGTCTATCTTTTCCTTCTCCACTCCGGAGCGCATGAGTTGGTAGCGCCTGTACTCGGTAAGCTCGTGAGCCCTTTCATCCATCAGGTCGGCCGGGACCTCGAAATCGTTGGCTTCATGCAGTCCATCGAGAATCTTTTTCTCGACGTAACGGTCTCTCGCCCTTTCCTTGGCCACCGTAATTTCTTTTTTAGCTTTTTCCCTGAGGTCTTCCATTGATTCGAAGCCTATCTCTTTCGCCCACTCGTCCGTAGCTTCAGGCTCCTTGAGAGTCTTGATTTCGTTCACTTTCAGCGAGCATTTAGCCGTCTTGCCCGCCATTTCCTCGCCGTAGTCGAGCGCGGAGGTTTTGGGAAGCTCGAACTCAAGCTCGACGGAATCGCCGCTTTTGAGACCCGTGAGCTTCTCCGAGAGTCCATCAATCTCAATCCCGAAGATACCTTTGGAACCGGCGCCGACATACGAATTTTTAGAGGAATGTAGCGTCTGGCCTTCGGCACTGAGGTCGACATCGATAAGAAGCATGTCCTTGTCCTCGGATTTCCGGTCCTCGACGACGACGAGTTCGGCACGCTCTCGGCGCATCTGGCCTATCATGCCCTCGATTTCATCGTCGGCAAGCTGGATTTCCTCCGCCTGCACCTTAACGCCGATGTAATCATCGACCTTCACCTGGGGCTTGACGACAAGCTCGACCTCGAATTTGAAAGACGCTTCGCTGACAAGCTCCATTTCCTCCATACCGGGAAACTGCGGCTCGCCGAGAGGTTCGAGGCTGTGTTCCGTCAGGGCTTCCTGAAACGCTTCCGCCGTCAGGTCGTTCCTGACAGCTTCGCGCAAATTCTTCCCGAATCTCTTCTCGAAAAGCTTTTCGGGAATGTGGCCCTTGCGAAAACCTTTCAGCTCGGCCGATGAACGGAGTTCCGTAGTCCTCTTGTCGAGTTCCTCCGCGACTTTTTCCGCGGGTATTTCAATAACCATCTTTCTCTTGCAGTTGCCGAGATCTTCAACTTTCACATCCACTTTACGAACCTTTCAATGGTATTAGTCGCAAAAGCCGCCATCTCAACGCCGGACAGCGGTGAAAAGCAAGATTATACCTGCAGCTTCGGCAGATACAAGCATTTTTTACACTACCTTCAATTGCATACACGAGGCGCCGGGCGGCTCACACTTTTGTATGCCGAAACTACAAAAACCACTTGCAAATAATGCAATCCGTGGTAACATGCAAAGTTACGATTTATTTTATCCGGTCTTGTCGGCAATTACATGAAAAAGGTAGGAAATGCCAAAAGCGCAGGATTTCCTCACAAAACATCTTAGCGCATGCCGCGTCTGCCCCCGCAATTGCAAAGTAAACAGATTCGAAGGCGCAAAAGGCACCTGCGGAGGCGCACGGGAAATACTCGTATCGAGCATTTCCAAGCATTTCGGCGAGGAACCGCCTCTCGTCGGGAAGCAGGGCTCCGGAACAATCTTCTTTTCCGGCTGCAACATGAAGTGCGTTTTCTGCCAGAACTACGAGATAAGCCAGGGATTGGAGGGCTTCCCGGCCAGCGAAGAGGAACTGGCGCGAATGATGATGAAGCTGCAGGCGGCCGGTGCGCACAACGTCAACCTCGTCTCGCCCACCCATTTCGCACCCCAGATAGTGGTCGCGCTCAAAATCGCGAAAAACCTCGGCCTCGAGATTCCCGTCATATACAACAGTGGCGGTTACGACTCCGTTAAAACCCTTAAGCTTCTCGACGGCTTCATCGATATTTACATGCCGGATGCCAAGTACGCGGACCCCGACATCGCCTTCAAATACAGCGGTGTTAAAAACTACCCTCAGAGGATGAAAACCGCCATAAAAGAGATGCACCGCCAGGTAGGCAACCTGGTCATTCAAGACGGGATTGCGACAAAAGGACTCATCGTAAGGCACCTGGTGCTGCCGAACGGGCTTGCCGGCTCGCGGGAAATCATAGATTTCGTTGCTAGGGATATAGGCCGCAACACATATTTCAACCTCATGCGCCAGTACCGGCCATGTTTCAAGGCAGGAGAATTCAAAGAGCTGCAGCGATACGTCGGACCGGCGGAATACGTCGAGCTTTATACTTACGCCAAGGAAAAGGGCCTTCGGCTTTCGAGATAAAATAGCCCATCCATCGCCCGTGCCTATGGCATTACAATAATTCCGCAGTATAATAATGGCGCCGATAATTCGTCCGCGCTATACTGAGTCAGAAGCAAGCAGAAAACGGGTCTGCTTCGACTGGAGGTGAAGTGTGTCTGTCAGGAAAATACTTGAAGACAACGCCAAATTCCTGAAAAAATACAAGCGCATCAAGGTGCCTGACTCGAACAACTGGGCCATCGTGACGTGCTGCGACCGCAGGCTGAGCGGCCTTCTGGAAGCAGCGATGGGATTTCGACCCGGCGAAGCACACATGATTCGCACCACGGGCGCAATCATAACATCGTTCGACAATTCCATTATCAGAAGCCTTTCACTGCTCGTCCTGCATGAAAATGTGAAAGAAATCGCAGTCATCGGCCATACCAACTGCTTGTGTGGAACGAACTCGGGAAAACTGACGCGGCTCATGGATGACGCTGGGGTAGACAGGCAGTTAGCGGGAAGCGACCTCAGGGAATTCTTCGGGCTCTCGGACAACCAGACCGCAGCCATACGTAAAACGGTTGACGGGATAGCCAAAAGCGGGTTTATTCCAACCGGTGTAAATATTCACGGCCTGCTAATCGATACATCAACTGTGAGGATTAGCCATATCTGCAGTCATACCGTGGAAAAAATCGACCTCCCGAACATACTTGAATCGAAATCTTATCGCAAAACCGAAGATACGAGAGTGCAAAAGATAGCAACGCACGATAGGATACGCGGGCAAGAAATGGTAAGGCAATTCGAAGGCAGAATCGAAGTCCCGAAGAAGGTACACACGTCCGTAGAATCCGTAAAAGTTCCGGTCAATATACGTACGCACGTCCAGGAAATTCACGTCCCGACAAAAATCGGCGCTTTTGAGGGCAATATAAAAGTTCCGACCGAAGTGAAAATGCCGGAAAAAGCCATCAACCTCGACCTGATAGGCAAGAAATTCGAGCATATGCTCGAGCAGAAAAATGCAAAGAAAGAATCCGAAACCAGGAAATCCGCTCCCGCGGCGCGGCGCGGCCAATCCCAGGGAAGCTGGAAAACCTCACCCAGCCGCGCAAGGACGCCTGAAAGACCCCAGCCCGCGGAACGCAAGTATTGCCCTCAATGTGGGGCCGAATATTACCCTCACGTCGAACGGTGCGCAGACTGTCGCGTCCGCCTCGTCTCGAAAGACAGATACCTAAGAGAGCGCAAAAAAAAGCTCAAACCGGTACTCGATCCTTACCGCGCGCAACGCTCCAAGCGCGACGAAAGAGGCAGGAGTCTGGGCAATTTTTATAAAAGGAGATAAATAATATGGAATTCACGCTTTTTCACTTCTACCTTCTTTGCTTTTTCATCGGATTCTTCTATGCCGTTATCAGTGGCATACTTAGCGGCGTTTTCGGCGGCCACGACGTCGATTCCGGGGGAGCGGACGTCGATGTGGGCGGACACGACCTGGATGCCGGGGGACAGGATATAGACGTGGGAGGTCAGGACGCCGACGCGGGCGGCATCGATGCGGATTCGGGCGGGCTGCACCTGAGCCCTCTTTCGCCCGTGACCATCGCGATGTTTACTTCAAGCTTCGGAGCGACAGGCGCAATCCTGACGAAATTCTCCCCTCAGATTGGAATACCGTTCATACTCGCAATAGCCATAGTATCCGGGCTGGTAATCGCCGGATTCACGATGTGGTTTTTCTGGCGGCTTTTCCGCTCCACGCAGGAATCGAGCGAGGCGAGAGTATCGGACATCGTGGGTCTCGATGCAGAGGTAATTACCGCAATCCCCGCAGACGGATTCGGCGAAATAGCCTACGTCGCCCGCGGCAGCCGCTTCAACTCGACCGCCCGTTCCATCGAGGGCAAGGAAATACCGAGAAACGCAACCGTCAGAATAAAGAGACTCGTCGGAAACACATGCTACGTCAAGCGGACAACGGATTACAATTAACCCGTAAGAATAAGGAGGGAGAAATGCAGTCACTGGCAATGGTTATGCAGGACTTGGGCGGCACTGGCTGGGCGGTGCTGGCCGCAATCGGCCTCGTAGTAATCATAATTATCTTTGCGCTGGTTTACGCGAGCCGTTACAAGAAGGTCGGACCCAACCACGTGCTTATCATTTACGGCCGCAGGCACAAGATACGCGATGCCCAGGGCCGGGTAAGCTCCGTCGGGTACCGGATTGTCAAGGGCGGCGGCGCCTTCGTCTGGCCGATTATCGAGCAGTACCAGATTCTCTCGCTCGAAATCCTGACAATCGACGTCAAGACGCCCGAAGCGGTCTACACGGTAATGGGCGTCCCCGTCGAGGTGGACGGCGTCGCTCAGATTAAGATAAGGGGTGATGAGAACTCTATCCGCACCTCAGCCGAACAGTTTCTGTCGAAAGACCGCCGTGAAATCATGTCCGTCGCTCTTCAGACACTCGAAGGCCACCTGCGCGCAATGCTCGGCACGATGACCGTCGAGGAAATCTACAAGAACCGCGACCGCTTCGCGCAGGAAGTCCAGGAGACAGCCGCCAGAGACATGGCAAACATGGGGCTGCAGATTGTCTCATTCACCATCCGAGACATCCGTGATAACGAGGGATATCTCGATGCGCTCGGCAAACCGCGCACCGCAGAAGTAAAACGCGATGCCATTATCGCTCAGGCCGAAGCGGACAGGGATTCCATGATCCGGTCGGCGGAGGCCAACCGGGCAGGCCAGGAAGCGCGCTACGCGGCTGAAACCAAGATAGCCGAGGCGAACCGCGACTATGAAATGAAAAAATCCGAGTACCAGGGCTCGATAAACGACAAGCGGGCCCAGGCGGACTTGGCCTACGACCTGCAGAAGTTCAAGACCGGGCAGTCGGTAAAGCAGGAGGAAATTCAGGTCGAGGTAATCGAAAAACAGAAGAAAATAGAGGTTCAGGAAGCGGAAATCACCCGCAAGCAAAAAGAGCTGTCCGCCGAAGTGGAGAAGCCGGCCGAAGCGGAGAAATACCGAATCCAGGCCCTTGCGGATGCGGAAAAGTATAAGCGACAAGCCGAGGCGGAAGGCCAGGCCGAAGCGCTGCGAGACATAGGAACAGCCGAGGCGGACGCCAACAAGGCTCGCGGACTCGCAGAGGCAGACGTGATAATTGCACAGGGCCAGTCCGAGGCAACCGCCATGCAGAAGAAAGCGGATGCGTGGCAGCAATACAACGAGGCTGCCATTGCGCAGATGTTCATCGAAAAGATGCCCGAGATTGTACGGGCGATATCCGAGCCGCTTTCCAAGACGGATAAAATCGTCGTCGTCAGCACCGGAGGTGACGGCGCGGGCGCGTCCAAAGTCACCAAGGATGTAGTAAATGTCGCAGCCCAGTTGCCTCCGATGCTGCAAGCGCTCACAGGCATGGACATACAGCAGCTTATCAAGAAAATCCCCCTCCTCAAGGAAGCGAAAGAAAAGAAAAAGGAGGAGAAGAAATAACACTCTGAAACAACGTTTATCAAGAAAAGCGGCAGGAGTTCAATTCTGCCGCTTTCTTTACTATCCAAACGCATCACCCGGATTATGTGGATTAATTAAATAAGGAATAAGACTTGACCTTACTTACAGGGTAAAATATCATTAATTTAACTTTGCGTCAAAAAAGAGGCAGACGGGTTTTATCAACGATGTTTCAGACTTTACAGGCGATCAAGTCACTTGGAGGTATGTCGTGAACTACCGGAAACTCAAAATTCTTTGGACTATCTCGCTGCTTTTCGTTCTCTGCTCCTGCGGCCCGTTCGGCATTATCCCGCTGGCCGGAATCGGCGCCGGTGGCGGTGGCGGTGGCGGCGGCGGCGCGGCCGGCCCCGTCGGACCGCCGAATCCGACTCTTGTAATCCACGACTCTTCCAACCCGAGTCTTGTCGGGTATTCAAACGCTTTGACCGTAGCCATTGATGTATCGGGCGTAACGGCGGATGCCACTCACTACATGCTGGATGAAAGCACAACAACCCAGCCCGACCCCGGTTCGGGATTCTGGCAGCCGGTTTCTTCCTACCCGACATTCAGCACGACCTATTCATTCGCCGGGGCGGGCACATACACGCTTTACCTCTGGATAAAAGACAGCGGCGACCTTGTGAATCCCGGAACCGTTTCAGGAACTATCACGATAGACCTTACCGATCCAGGTGATCCAAACCTTACATTACAGGATCCGGTAACGGGAAGCGAAGATTATACCAATCTGACATCAGTAACGGTTATAACCTCGAACATCGATGCCGACGTCTCCCAATATATACTTAGCAATACTCATTCCTCGCAGCCTCTCGAAACCGATGCGGCATGGACCGACCTTCCCATACCAGGCCAGTATTCTCTGACAAGCGGCGACGGCATCTACGACGTTTATCTCTGGGTAAAGGACCACGCAGGAAATATCTGCCCCAACGGTGCTTTTCATACGATAGAACTCGACACCTCCCTTACAACCCCTGTTTTAGAGCTCACAGACCCGGATGCGGATGCTTCGGTTGGATGGTGCAACGAAACTACCGTGGATGTCACAATCAACTCGCTCGACGGGGATGTCACCAACTTCATTTTATCGGAAACCCACACCACGACACCCACTCTGGCCGACGCTTCATGGGACCCGACGCAACCGGCGACCTATACATTCGACACTTCCACCCAGGAGAATAAAACCGTTTATCTTTGGGTGCTCGACAAGGCAAGCAATATTGCAGGTTCCGTATATGGCATCCAACTGGACATGGGGAATCCCTCGCTCGACAGCGTCGACCCGGTCGGTGGAACATACATAGGCCAACAGACAGTTACAATCCTCGCCTCAGATTCCATGGATACGAGTCCGACGATATACTACACCACGGACGGCACCGATCCCAACTCGAGCTCAGGTGTTTATTCTGGCCCTCTTAGTATTAACAGCGACCTTACCCTGAAATGCGCAGCCATGGACCATGCGGGCAACTGGTCTGGTATTGACTCTCATGATTACGACCTGAACGCCTCGCCTGTGATTGTGATAAACTCCCTCACAGCAGGGACAACGTACAGAAGAGACATAACTTTCGATTACAACGTCTCGGACGATGATGCCGCAGATTGCCGCATAACGGTAACGTATTACGACGGAACCACATGGCAAGTTCCCACCCTGTCAGACGGCGGCGGATACACCGTATCGGGCAATTCCATTTACAATGTTCCTCCGGGTGACCATACCTTCACATGGGCATCTCATACGGATTGGGAAGCAATAACTGCACCAGACTCGAACTTCATGGTAAGGGTCGTTGCAAATGACGCTTTTTCTGATAGCGCTCCCGACCAGACCAATCCCTTCATTGTTGACAATACTTATATTCTGGTTCCGGACGACTTCGGAACCATTCAGGCGGCCATTAACGATTCCATGGACGGCCAGAGCGTAATCGTAAGGGATGGAACTTATACCGGAGCGGGTAACAAGGAACTCGACTTCGGAGGTCGCGAAATAACCGTCAGATCCGAAAACGGCTGGAGTACCTGCACAATAGACTGCGAGGACTCCGGAAGAGGATTCTGGTTCCACAACAGTGAAACTTCCACATCAGTAGTCGACGGTTTTACCATCCAGTACGGCAGCAAGACAGGTACATATCCCGACAACTGCGGCGGCGCAATATACTGCGACGGGTCCAGTCCGACTATTACAAACTGCTTATTCTACGACAATGACGTAGACCTTGCAGGCGGTGCAATATGCTGCGATAACAGCGCAAATCCGGATATCACGAATTGCACCTTTGATAGCAACACCGCCACTTACGGAGGAGCAATCCGCTGTTACTCGTCCGACCCCACGCTCACCAATTGCATTATTTGCTACAACTCGGCCACAATGGGGGGCGGCCTCAGGCTTCGAAGCGGCTCTGATGCAACTTTAAGCTACTGCTACTTATATGAAAACGATTCAAGCACCAGCGGAGGAGCAATCGAGTGTGTGGACTGGTCATCACCGACTCTTACGGACTGCACATTTGAATACAATGACGCCGCTACTTACGGTGGAGCTATTAACTGCCAGAATACCTGTTACCCATTTCTTAATCGCTGCGCGATAGTTGACAACGAAGCAACTACTGCTGGAGGGGGTATTTATTGTTCGAATGACTCAGATATTGATTTGTACAACAGCCTGATTGTATATAATTATTCCGCTGGAGTAGGAGGAGGAATTGCCAGCAACACGGACTGCGACCCCATAATCGTTAACTGCACGATTGCCGACAACTGGGCGGATGGGAACGGCGGCGGCCTTTACAATTACGATAATATAAGCCTGATTTACAACACCATTATCTGGGACAATTATTGCGCTGGTCTCGGCGACCTCGCCATGGATGCGGGCAGCTCTGAAGTTTATTTTGACACATGCAACCTGTCGCCATCTGATACGAATCGATTTGCAGGCGGCGGCGCGCTCGATTTTGCCTATTGCATTTATACCTATCCGGAATTCCTGCTTCAACCGGCGGGCAACTACCGTCTCGATATAACCTCGCCCTGCAGAAACGCCGGATATAACGATTTCACAACACCAGGCGACTTCGACCTCGACGGCAAACCAAGAATAGTCGGCACAAACGTAGACATAGGCGCATACGAGATTAGGATGCTTCTTGTTCCCACAACTTACGGAACTATCCAGGAAGGTATAGACGCTGCCGAAAACGGTGACACGGTCGTAATCGGCGACGGAACATATACCGGAAACGGCAACAGAGACCTTGTCTTTGGAGGCAAGGAAATAACCGTCTGCTCGCTGAACGGTCCTACAAATTGCATTATCGACTGTGAAAGCAGCACTCGCGGCTTTGTTTTCAACGACTTGGAAGAAACCGATTTTTCGGTCGTCAAAGGTCTGACAATTACGAACGGCTCGTCAAGTGGAAACGGCGGCGCAATCTACTGCATGAATGCCAGCCCGGCAATTATTAAATGTATTTTTGCCAGCAATTACACTAATGGTCGAGGAGGAGCTATTCATCTCGGCGGCAACTCAGAAACGATAATAGCAAACTGCGTTATTAGAGACAATCTGGCAACATCTTCTGGAGGTGGTATCAGCATAGAGGGTGATGATATTCATGAACCTATTATAGTAAACTGCCTGATTATAAACAATCATTCCAATTTCTCGGGAGGAGGAATATCTTGTTACGACTGCCCCAACCTTGAGATACACAGTTGCACAATTGTCAACAATGAGGCTGACATAAACGGTGGTGGAATATATGGATGCAGTAATGAAAACAATATCTTGTTTTCTATTTACAATAGTATAATCTGGGGCAATACCACTATCACTGAAGGTCACCAGATACAGCTTTATAATTCTGATGTTGACCTGGACATATTTAATTGCTGCTACTCGAATAAAACAAACGACCTTGTTATTAATGGTGGTATATTCGCAGAGATTAACAGCATTTACGAGAACCCCATGTTCCGTGACCCGGGTTCGCCCGGCGTAGGGAACGCAGGCAACTATCGTCTCAAGCCGGGAACCCCCTGCTTCGATACAGGTAATACATCCTATATCTGCTGGGGCAACGACATCGAGGGGAACGAACGCATCAACGGCAAAACAGTCGACATGGGGGCGTGGGAACTCAACGTGATTCACGTGCCAGATGATTACGGGACTATAGCATCCGGAATCAGCGCCGCAGCCGATTGGGATGTCGTTCTCGTATTAGATGGTGTATACTATGAAACGGATCTGGACTTCGGCGGAAAGGATATTGCGGTCCGTTCCGCAAGTGGCCCTTCCGCCTGTTATATTGACTGCAATGGAAACGGACGTGCTTTTTACTTCCACAATTACGAAACTGTCAATAGCGCCGTTGTTGGATTCTATATCGTCGACGGTTACATTGAAGCAGATGATGGCGGAGGGGGAATTTTATGTTATTACAGCCATCCCCTTATAAAAGACTGTATAATAGACAGTTGCGTGGCAGAAAATTATTCCAGCTGGCCGGATGCATGCGGTGGAGGCATCGGCTGCTATAATGCGCACCCCACTATTGTTGACTGCGAGATATCAAATTGCTATGCTGAAGAACGAGGCGGAGGCATTTTCATTGAAGGGAATGGAAGCCCTGCAACAATAGTAAATTGCCTTATCAGGAATAATGCGGCCGATGACGGCAGCAGCGGCGGCGGAATTCACGTCTGGGGAAACAACACATATGCCAACATCTCAAATTGTACAATAACGGGAAATACCGGAGTAAACGGAGGTGGCATACACGTTAACTTTGCTGCTACCGTCAACATATTAAATTCAATTGTTTGGGGCAATTCCGTTTCCGGGTCTGGGAATGACCTTTACGTCTATTCAAGTTGTCAGGCCTGTAATATTTCTTATTCTGATATTGACTCAACTGGAATCACTGACAGTGGCTCAAAGATAACATGGGTTACTTCTAATATTAACAGTAATCCGTTGTTCACTTCCGGTTACTTTTTAAGCCAGGTAGCTGCTGGACAGGGCTCAAACAGCCCGTGCCTGAACGCCGGCAGCGATACCGCGGCCAATCTCGAACTATCCCAGAAAACTACCCGGACTGACGATGTGACTGACACATCGACCGTGGATGTTGGATATCATTACAAGCCGTAAAATCGAATTGCTCGAATTTCCCAAGGGCCGCCTTAAGGCGGCCTTTTTTTACATTTACATCTGGCGAAAGTTATTGTTTGAAATTGCCGGGGCTTGCATATAGAATCATTTCGTCTCAACAGATGGGATATTCTCATGGAACTTATGATACTTGTCCTTAGCAAAACCGAATTGCTCGACGACGTTCTTGAAGCGATTGCCGAAGCGGGCGCTTACGAGGCGGGCGTTGTCGAGGCCGAAGGGCTTGAGAAAATACTCGCCACAGATATTCCCATATTCGCGGGACTCAGGCAGATGCTTGAGGGTGACAAGGCAAAAAAATCGCTGATTCTCGCTCCGCTCCTGCCGGGAGCAACAATCCAGGAACTTGACAAGCTACTTCAGGACAGGGGAATTGACTTCCGTTCCGCCGGGACGGGCGTCATGGCCTCGGTCAAGCTCGACCACGTAATCGCGCCCTGATTTTCTCTAAAGTACTTTCGAGCCCGGAGAGACCTGCTTGCGAATGTCAGGTTGCAGACATGAAACGACATCTCCTTCCTGCGCAGCAAGAAGCATTGCCTGCGATTCGACGCCCCTGAGTTTGGCGGGCTCGAGATTGGCTACGACGGCGATTGTCATCCCTTCAAGTTCTTCCGGCGTATAGTAAGGTTTGAGGCCGGCCACTATCTGGCGCGATTCGCCGCCGAGGTCGATTTTCAATACGTAGAGCTTGTCTGCGTTGGGATGGTCGGCGACCGAGACTATCTTCGCCACCTTGATTTCGATTTTCTTGAATTCCTCGAAGCTTATCATTGGATTGTCTCCCTGATAAGATTGCGCCGTTGAAAAAATAAACGGTTAGAAAGAAATGTTGAACTGGAATATCGCTCTCTGGTCCATGTCGGTCTTTTCGAGCGGCAGCGTATAGCGCTCTTCGCCCTGGCTCAGGCTTTCGAAAAGAGCGGTGAACTTGACTTGGTCGGACATCTGCCAGACAAAGCCAAATCCCGTAGCCTCAGCAGCCACGTGCTGTTCGACAAACCCCGGCTCTACGAGGCCGTACGGGGGAAGAAGAACATCGTATCTTCCGATAAGCTTCAGTTTCTTCCAGTTTTCCGAAACGAGGCCAAGCCCGAAAACGATATCAACGCAGAATCCTTCGGTAAGGTCCTGCCTCTTCCCGGCCAGTATGTTATCGTAAGCCCAGATGTACTCGGCCTGAAGCAGGAACTCGCCCGCATTGATTCTCATATCAAAGCCGTTCCTGAGCCTGCCATACCGTTCCGAGCCTATCGTCGTCTCGCCGTCGTAGGTCGAGCCGCCGAATATGAACTTGTTATTAAAATTGAAGCCGAGTCTTGCTATCGAGGTTTTGCTGAAATTGCTTTCACTCGTGACCCGCCTCTCGCCGTTGAAGATACCGGCGCTATACTCGAAGTAAGTGTTTGTCAGAAGCTCCATGCGACCCGAGAGGAGTAAGCCCCTGTCGTAAAGGTAATCGAGGTCGGAAGAAACCGGGTCGCCCTGAGTCGAAGCGAACGCGTACTTGATGCTTTGCGAGTATTCGAGCAGAAGAAGTTCGTCGGGCCTCTGCGTCGCCTGGAAGCCGAACGGAACGCGCATCTGGCCGATTTTCAGTTTCAGCAGGTCTTCGCGCTCGGGCATGAAAAGCTGAAGCCATATCTCGTCAAGAGCGTTGTCCTTGACAGCGTCAATGCCGAGGAAAACCTCGGCGAACTTGTACTTCGTGCCGATTCCGAGCCACGCACTCGTCGTCTTGAACTGCTCCTCTTCGCCGCAATACCAGTAAGCATTCTTGTACGACTCGTACCAGTCGTAGCGAACGAGGGCCTTCATGGAAAATTTTCTCTCGAATGGCGGGAGTTTAATCTCCAAGTCATCTATCTCTTTCATGGTTTTCATATCTATCTTGCGAAGATGGCCTTTTCCCTCTTCGGTTACGACGTACTCCTCGCCAACCGGCACCTTGACGGTCTCCTTCTCGTCCTTGGGGCGCACGGCGATTTCTCCCGAATTGGAGAAAGATGGCTGGAAAATATATTCCCTCTTGAGCCTGTCGTATTTGATTGTGGCGGCATGCTTCTCCGGCACTATGAGCGTGGCGCCGTATTCGTTGTCCACGTATGCCGCACCCGAAACGGTCGTTATCAATATGTCCCTGTTCGGCTGCACCTTGATGCCGACGACGACCGAATTCTTGCCATATACCGTATGGTTCATGACCTGAAGCTGAAAAACATCCGTGTCGATATGGGCGGTTACGTTGCCCCTGAACATCTCGACTACGTAAAGGCCTTCTTCTGTGCTGTTGACAACCGCCTTCGTCTTCTCGAAGAGGTCGACGAGAGTCGACTCTATCATTATCTGTATATACGAATCGAGGCCCGTTACAAGTTCATCGCCCTTGTATATGCTCTGACCCAGCCAGGATTCCTGAAGCGCGACATGCGTGCCCGTAGCGCCCACTTCCTTCACCGTGCTGCTGCCGTAAAAATCCGTAAACTTGCCCAGACTTTGCCTCTCCTGCGCAACGGCGCTGCCTGAAAACAGCACGGCGATAAACAATACAGCAAGTAGCAGGCCGACACAACGGTTCAGCATGACTTCCTCCGGAAAGTCAAATGATAACAATCTCACAAAGTTGCACATGCAATGCATACGCCCGCATACGGGGCTCAGAATGCAGTATTAGAGCAGGGGTAAAAATGGCTGTCAACAAAAAACCGACCTTCTTCTCAAAAAGCCTGCGCTTAGTAAAGGCCACCAAAAGGATTACGTCCTTTATCCTTAAGGATTTTTCCCGTCTTTCCGCCCCCGGCCCGGCAAAGCCATTGACAGAAATTTATTAAGACAAAATATAAATTATGTGACACCTTGCCCCTGTTATTCGTTATTATTATAGTGAAGAGAAGAGGTTCCAAACGCTCTGGCGGCGAACGGAAATTGTTGTGAAAATTAACAAGCACCAGATACCGGGATACAAAATCCTCGACGTAATAGCCACAGGCGGCATGGGCACGGTATTCAAGGCCCATCAGTCATCCCTCGACAAGACCGTCGCCCTCAAGCTGCTCTCACCGAAACTCGCCCGCGACGAAAGCTACGTCGAGCGCTTCGTCAGGGAGGCGCGGTCGCTCGCCAGGCTTAATCACCCAAACGTCGTTACCGTTATCGACGTGGGCAACTCCGGCGGACACTACTACCTCGTAATGGAGCTCGTCGAAGGCAGGAGCCTCGCGAATATGATTGACGAGGACGGTGCCCTCGCCGAGAAAGAAGCGCTCTCCATTATCCGCAGCATCGCCTGCGCTCTGGTTCATGCTCAGGACAACAACCTGATTCATCGCGATATAAAACCGGACAACATCCTCATTTCCAAAGACGAAATCTGCAAGCTCTGCGACCTCGGCCTTGCCCGCCCTTCCGGGGCGAGCACCAGCCTCACGGCCGCCGGAGTGGCGATTGGAACGCCCGAGTACATCGCCCCGGAACAGGCGCGCGGCGAAAGCGAGCTTGACATCAGGACAGACATTTACTCCCTCGGCGCAACCCTTTACGAGACTGTAACTGGAGAAACTCCCTTCGAGGGCCCGACGCCGGCCCATATAATGCGCGCGCACATCGACCAGCCGCTGAAATTCCCCGACACTCCCAAGTTAAGCGGCGGAGTACGAAGCCTCATCGAGAAAATGATGTCGAAAGAACCCGCCGGGCGGCAGCAGAGCGCGAAGGAACTGCTCGATGACATCGACCTCGTACTCACGGGCGGTATGGTAAAAAGTGCGGCGACGCGCCGTTCTTCCGGCGTCTATTCTGGCATTCCCGAAGTCGTGAAAAAGAACTTCGCCCTTCTGGCATGCGCCGCGGGCGCTGCCGTCGTGGCCATCCTGCTTCTCGCATTCCTGGTGCCTGCTCCCTCGCAGGCCCCGGAAGAAGACAGCGTCGAAAATACGCAAGACGCGCAGCCCCGGCAGGCCGGAATTAGGAGGCGTATTATCGAGGACGGCCCCGCCCCGGAAACTGAGCCTGAAAAACAACACCGCACCGTTTCCCTCCCTGCGTCCGAAGCCCAGAGAGCCTTCGAAAGCATAAAAGAGATTGAAGATGCCGGACTCACGGAGCCCGACGAGCTTGTAAGGCTTTATCGCGAGATGGCGGAAAAATACGCGGAAACGGTCTGGGCCGACAAGGCATTGGAGCGAATCCTGAAGATAGAAAAATCGGCATCCGCTTCGCGCAATATTGCAGACGAAGAGTACCGGAAACTCTCCTCCGAGGCATCTGAGTCGCTTGAGCAGAGGCGTTACCACGACGCCATTCTAATGCTCGCCCGCTTCTGCGCGCGCCACCCCGGCACACCAGCCGCCGACAAGGCGCGCCGGCTCGCCGACCAGTTCGTCGCCTCTGCCGCAAGGTATTTCGCCAACACCTGCCGCAGGGCCGCCGGCCTGGCCAACCACGGAGAATACGACAAAGCCCGAGACCTGCTCGCCTCACTCGAAAAGACCGGGATTTCCGAACTCGATGACATAGTCGCCGAAAAGCTGCAGCAAGTGTCGCAGCATCAGAACCGGTCCGCCTCGGAACGTGAAAAAGCCAGAAAGAATGCCCTCTATGGCGAATTCCTCGACATGCTGCTTGAAAAAGCCATGGCTTGTGATATGACCGGCGCCCTCCAGGCAATTGTCGAGGCGCGCTCATCAGGAAAATTCGCATTAATCTCAGACAAGCTCGCACGGGAGGAAAGAGACCTTCACAACGCGATGACGGTTATCTACGCCGCAGAAGCAGGGCTCGCGACAAGGACGGGCAGGACCGAGCAGCTCAAGTACCGCAACGGAAGCGCAATCTGGGGCAAAATAATCAAGGTCGAAAACGGGCGGGTGAGTCTTACGCCGCAAGGCGAATCCGGCCAGGCAGCCGCAATCGAGATATCCGAACTCGAAGACAGGCAAATTGTAAATTTCGCCGCATTCTCGCAGAAACCGGCCTCCGAGCTTGCAAAGTTCCTCTTCTTCATGGCGAGGGGCAACGCCGCCGAAGCTTCCGCCTCGATGCCTCAAGCAAACCTCACACCCTCGGAAAAGGAAAGGCTTCAAAACAAGCTCGACCTCCTGCGAAACCTCGCGGACGAAAAGGGAGCCGAAGAGCTCGCGTCGCAAGTCGAGAGCACCTACAAGTCGCGGCGATTCGCAACCACCGCGGCGCTTGCACGGAAACTTTACGAAAAATATTCCCATACCGGCTTCCTCGTGGAAAACGCCGCCTCGCTCGGCCGCTACATACCTCAGAACGGCCTGCTCCGTATCCATTCGAAGCTCTCGTCGTTCAAAACCCCGATATCGGCCGATACGGACGCCCTGCCCTCCTTTATGATGGACAAGTCGCTCTGCGACGCGCGAAGCACAATATACGTGAGATGGGAAGGACTCCTCAACCTGCTCGAAGACGGAGAATACACCTTCCATATCATGAGCAGCGGGCCCGTGAAAATGGAGCTCGAAGGACGAAGCATCCTGAGGATGAATCCTGAAACCGAGCTGGAAGTATCCTCCGTATCGAAAAAACTGCGCAAAGGCGCGACCGATTTCAAACTCGAAGCGACCTGCAAAAAAGGCGAGCCCATCATCCTGCATCTTTTCTGGCAGCGGGACGGAGGGGCGAGAATGCCGCTTACGCCGACGGACGTATGCTACCTGCCTGCGCGCAAAGATGAATACAAGGGGAAATTAAAATGAAAAAAGCAGCAATCATCACACTTGCAGTTTCCCTGATTTCATTCATGGCTCCGGCGACCGCCCAGGAAGAACCGGGCGATGCCGCCATGAAAGAAGCGCAGTCGCTCGAGCGCGAGCTTGTGAACAAGGTAAGACTCATGCTGAAAAACCAGGAAATACGAAAAGCCGTTCCCGGTAAAAAACCGGAGGATATCGAAGCAAGAGCCGAACTGCCCGCACTGGAAAGACACGACCTCAAAAAACTCAACGTCGAGCTTGCCGAGTGGAAGGAGAAGTCGAACGTTTTTACGGACATACTGAAGGATAAGAAGCTGGTCGAAATCCAGAATGAATTCGACGCGAAGGTAAAAAAACTCGAGGAAAAGGCGCGGAAGACGGAAAAAGTCGTCATCAATCCAAGGCGCAAGCCTTTGGGTGAAAGAAAGCGAGAGCAGATAGAGCGGGCATTTCGGCAAGAAGTGGAAAAACTGAAGAACGAACACAAGATGGAAACCAGGAAAATTGAAAAAGAAGCCGAATATGAAAAAAAGGTCGTCGGCCATCTTATCAGGGAAATAGAAAAAATCTTGTCTTCCGCGTCATCCCGAAAGGAAAGAGAGGAACGCCATCCCAAAGGCGACCATTGACATCGCGTTTGACTAATTATTACTTCAGGAATATGATTCGGCACCATGAATGACAGGAACAGGAAACTCAAGCAGAAATACAAAAAGATGAAGCCGCCGATGGGCGTCTTTATTATCAGAAACGCCGAACGCAACCGCTGCTTCGTCAAGGCTGCCCGCGACCTGAAGGCCACAATGAACAGCGCGAAATTCAAGCTGGGAGCAGGCATGCATCCTAACCGTTCGCTTCAGAAAGAGTGGTCCGAGCGCGGCGGGGAATCTTTTACCATCGAAGTGCTCGACCATCTCGAATACGACGAAGATGATACGCGCGAGGACAACTCGAAAGACCTCTCAGAACTCCGCCAGATATGGATGGACAAACTCGCCGAACAACCCGGCATGACATTCTACCAGTAACATCCCCGCGCCCTACGCCCGACCTGCCGAAATATAGGCGAAATACTTGGTGTTTAAGGAGTTATGTTCTCTTTCTTGAGTTTTCCAGATTATACTCTACAATATAATCTTGGTACAGTTCTTAGGGGGGGGCAAATCGCTTGTCTGTTTTGGCAAAAACCAAAATTGTCCTGACGCTGCTTGTTGCGTCGGCGGTACTTGTCGCGGCAAGTAAGGATTGCAATGCACATGACGTTTCTGTTTTTGATGTGGGAACGCGCATAACCATCTGGGTGCACCGGGATAAAATCAGTATGGGCTTTCTTGTCAGGCTCAAAAATCTTCCGGCGCAGGAGTACCGCAAGAACTGTGACCTGAACAGGGACATGCAGATTGATGACAGCGAATGCAAGCATTATGTCAATACCTGCTGCAGGAAGTTTATCGACAATCTCCATTTGAAGGTAAACGGTGAGGAGATTCCCAAACCCATAACGAAGACAGACGTTTGTGGAATGATTGGAGAGGTAGGGCGCGCCCCGTTCCTGACATACATCCAAACCGATGCAACGCTCGACAAATCGCTTTATCGCGTGAAGATAGAATACACCAACGACAATTTCCCCAACGAAGAACCGCAGATAATAAATGATGTCAATCTCAGCATTACCAAAGAGCTCGACAACCTTGATATTCACCCCATAGTGCCGATCGTGCAGTACATAGACAGGGAATTGTCCGGCCACCTCTTCATGGAAATGAGCCCTGACAGGCACTTCTTCATAGAATTCGGTTGCAGAGATATTCCGCTTGTAATAGCACCTGTAGCAGACAATGACATAATGCTTGAAAAATCATCCTCGGAGGCGGCAAAGAGCGTTTCCCCCGAGCAGGGAAGCAGTTCCCCGCCATTCTGGCGGAGGTTTAGCGATTGGATTCATAATGTCGTCCTGAACAAAGTAGAATATCTACTGAAAGAGAATAGCCTCCAGGCATGGTCCTTGTTTCTCCTGCTGGCCTTCCTGGGAGGAATGCTCCACGTCATAGGACCGGGGCACGGAAAGGGCGTGATAATTGCCTATGTGGCTGGCACAGACGCAACAGCAAGGGATGCCGTCCTGCTTGCTCTCGTTATCATAGTGACTCATACCGCGGTAACCCTCGCCATCGTGCTTGCGATGACGCTGCTTGTGGCGACCGTGCTGCCCACGACAGTTCAAAACGTCTCTATTATCTGGCTTACCATCGCCAGCGGAGTCCTGGTTACCTATGTCGGCTGGCATATGCTCTCTCATGCGTTCGGCAGCTGCCACACTCACGGCCACACTCACGAGCACAATCACAAATACAGTCAGGAACACGGTCATAACCACACACATCACGAACATGAGTACCAGCACACACATTCCGGAAGCGCGCTGCGGCGGGCTGCACATTTTCTGTTTTCACACTTTCTTACGCGGATTTTTCACACCCACCATCACGACAACGACGAGAAAGAAGAACGCCTCCTTGAAAGTGTGAAATGTGAAACGAGTAAAAGACGGCAGATAATACGACTCGGCATGGCGACCGGTATGGTGCCCTGCGTAACGCCGATGGTTGCGGCGGCGCTCTGCATCCAGCCTCCCTATAATGAATACTTGAAAGGAATAATTGTCGTACTCGTTATGGGCCTGGGACAGGCGATATTTATTTCAGGAGTGGGCATCGGAGCCGCCAAAGGAGTCGGATTCCTGAAGAGCGCCACTGAGCACGCACAAAGCCGACTGTCACGGCTTCTGCGATGGTCTGTCCAGCGGCTGCAATTCATCTCGTCGATGGCGATAATCATTTTGGGGGCGTTCATAATTTATCAAGGACTGTCCCTTCTGCACCTCATAAAGGTCGCAAATGCTTCCCCCACGGCGGAACAAAGAATCGCCGAGTTCCAGAAAACCCTCAGCAACAATCCGCAAGACTTCAATGCGCAATTCAACCTGGGTTTGATTTACGCAGTACAGGGTGACCTTGAAAAATCTTCGACCTCCTTCAGAAACGCATCGGCCGTGAAGCCGGAAGACACGGATTCCCTGAGATTCGAGGGACACGCGCTGGCGAAGCAGGAAAAGTATGAAGAAGCGCTCAAGTGCTACGAGACTGCGTTGAAATTGTCTCCTGAAGACAAGAACTTGTTGTTCAATCTTGCATACGTAGAGGAGAAGATGGGCAGGGACGATAAGGCGGTTGAACACTACATGCAAGCAGCGGCATCGGGCAATTACGAAGCAGATTTCAACCTCGGACTCATATATGAAAAGCAGAGCCGTCTCGACGAAGCGTTCAAATACTACCTCGCCGTCTTGGAAGAGCGTCCCGACGACGAAAGCGTTCATATGGCAATTGCAAATACCCATATCAAAAAGAAGGAATATGAAAATGCCGCCGGGCATTTACTCAAAGTGCGCGAAAAGAATCCCCTTTCCAGGGATGTCAATCTGGCACTTGCCAACATATACTTGCGCAGACTGGAGCAGCCCGAGACGGCCAAACCGTTTGTCGAAGCCTACATTGAGCATGGCGGGCGGGAAGAGATAGAGGCGACAATAGAAGAACTCAAGCATCAAGAAATAACGACCCCTGCTTTACGGGAATGGGACCCGCCCGAGGCAGCCAGGAAGTTTGAAAGAATCGGCGCTTGTGCAGCTCCCTTCCTTGTAGAGCTTGCCCGGAAACAGACGGGCGAAGAACTTAAAAACACTCTCGCGGCAATTGCCGCCACCGAGGCGCCGCAAGCCATTCCCGGCGTTTTGTCCGTACTCAATAACGCGGACATTTCCGCGGCAGACAATATGTACGATTACGGACCCGGACTGGGAACCCCTCCCGTGCTTATTCTCGCGAGAGAAGCGTTCCTGAAATGCTTCAGGAAGTCCCTGATTCCAACAATCGTCGAAGAACTTGTGAAAGTTGATGCGGAAAGAAACAACCGGGAAATTTATATCAAGTATCTCTATCTGGAAAAATGCCTTGAAGACCCCTTCGACTTTATGGAATCTGTTCTCGCCTTCGCAAAAGATGCTGAGGGAAATGACCTCAGAGGAGCAGTGGACATCGCGCTCTGCCTGAAGGACGAGCATATCAAAATCGCTGATAGCCCTGAGATGCTGAAATCTCTCCTTTCCCGCGTGACGGGATGGTGGCAGGAAAACAAAGGCGCCGTTGTATGGGACAAGAGCAACTCTTGTTTCCGCAAAAAGGATAAGTAGAGCAGTAGGACCAGAAGCGGCGTTGATATTTTCGGTACCTTGAGTACCATTTGTCGATACTGAACATCCCTTCGGGGCGCCCCCCTTCGACCTTCAGGGAATACTTTGAAATTTCCTATGAAAGACCTGCTGAAATACAATCGAAGTGCCCGACAATCTCGAATAGGACGAAGATGATACGCGCGAGGACTACTCGAAAGACCTCTCAGAACTCCGCCAGATATGGATGGACAAACTCGCCGAAGAACACGGCATGACTTTCTATCAATAACAACCGCGCCCTGCCGGAAATAAGTTGCGGAATCAAACATCATTTCTGCTGGCGTTCGAGATATTCTTTCCACTTCTCGTAATCAGTGCCGTACTTGCGCCCCGTGGCCTCTTCGAGCGCCTTGGCAATATTATCTTTACCAACAGTCGTCAAGCTTATTACTCCTGGATGAAAGTCTCCTGAACCCACGCAGGTGGAACCGGGTTTGGCAGATTGAAGCTTTTCTATAAGCATTTCCAAAGCTGTTTTATTTCCTGACTTGGCGAGAGCTTGAAGAACACCGATACCAAAATGAGATGCAACTTCATCATTTTCCACAAGACGGTCTAATGTGAGCAAGAGCTTGTTCTTGGCTTCATTAGTTCCTATCTCTCCAAGAGCTTCTGCCGATGCAATGCTTAACCATGATTCTCGCATGTATTGCGCGATTTTTTTATCATCCTGATTATATTCCATTCTTGAATCCGGTCTGGCCGTAATGGCCTCGACCGATTCTTTCGGCAACTCAAGCTGGAGATAATCCGATAAGTATGATACTGCTTCTTCTGATTTTAATTTACCAAGTGCTTTGATAACAGCCGGATTGAAAAATCTATCGCTTGAAAGAGCGTCGATCAGAATCGGTATCGCACGGGAATCCCCGATTTCCCCGAGAAGGTATGGAATCACCGTCTTTGCGCGTCCTCTTTTTGACATGTCATATCTGTCATCATTTAAAAATGCGACGAGGTTTTCGAACCACCCGTTTCCAGGACCGACTTTATCATAAATCTTGCTCAAAGAAGAGGTTGCAGTATCGAGAGTATTATAATCGCTGATATTTACATCTCCGATAATACCGAAGAGCAGCCTGGTTACTTCTTCGTCATTGCATCTCATATAACCGATAACATGCAGAGCTGTACTCAGATTGATTTTCTTTATTTTCACGTTTTCTATGCTATCGACAAGCATGTGTGCAATTTCCACGTGTCTGGCAGTGCGCTCTTCCATGTTTCTGTTAACGCTTATGAGCAGAAACAGCAAGTCTTCTACCTTCTCATAATCGTATTCATCTGCATTAAGCGCTTCAAGCAGCGCATCAACAATATGCTGCACCGAATTATAATCGACAAGTTCCTCGAGCCTAAACCTGATTGAATCAGACGGAAGCTCAGACAATAGGAGCGCAAGGTCGTTTTTCTGTTCTGAACTGCCTACTTCCGATTTATCTTTTTGCATATGACTGTCAGAGTTTTTCTCAGTTATATCAGTGGATTTCGGTGATTTCAGGTTGTCAGGATTGTAATTTTCAACTTCGGCAGACTGCTTTGCATTTCCGGGGTTACTCTTAACAAGTTCCTTTTCACGCCAAACACCCGGCAGGAATCCAATGATAAAGACAGCAAATATTGCCAGTATTACTACTGTTACTAATACTACCTTCTGCATTTGAACCTTATCAGCTACTTCTTTTTGAAGTTATCTGTCTCTTTCGCTTTTGTTACATTATCCCCGGAAATACCAATACGGTTTGTATTCCATTTATTGTTGGTTTTATCGTATGCCCCTTCGAGACTTGAAGCGGTGGGTCTTCTATCCCCGCTACTGTCCTGAGCTCCCATTATATAAACGTAGGTGAACGTGCCATCCTTGCTGTCGACATCTGTCGTGACATGCTGCATGTTCAGGAGATGTCCCACTTCATGAGCCGTTGTCCACTGGTTAAACAGTTTTCTCAATAGAGTATTTCTCGTATTTGTTGCAGGATCATTCGTGTTAATCGGATATGAATCCTCTATCTTCTTAACAAACGTATAACCAAAAAAAGGACGTGATGCAACGCCAGTTTCATTACCTGTAAGATTTCCGCCTGCTGCTGCTTTGGTCGCGCCCACATATTGCATCCACTTGTAAAAACCTGCATCCTGATTAGCACTCCCATGATTAGCACTCCCATGATCGAAATACCAATTATAGATGGATACTCTTTCAGCATCATAGGGATAAGGGATAAGGGGGACGCAACCCCTTTTTCTCACATTTTTTCGTGTTATTTACCTGTCTTCCGCGCCTTTTTCGGCCTCCAGGGGG
>Ga0272442_10000576_pt1 | contig 57421 bp, 78 predicted proteins | sample SSMForm2O_FD_200262 | JGI IMG/M metagenome (GOLD analysis project Ga0272442, IMG submission 200262) | Marine sediment archaeal communities from Little Sippewissett salt marsh, Falmouth, MA, United States - SSM-Form-2O | ecosystem: Environmental > Aquatic > Marine > Wetlands > Sediment ...
AATAACAAAACATTTGGCACAAGATAATTACCCTATAGAAATCTGGTCTACGGGTTCAGGCGGCATCCATATAATACATAAAGGGTTATTTGACCCAAATTTTATAAAAGATAATATAATGGATATTTGTTGTGAAGAAAACCTACCCCTACGAAACCCGATTAAAATAATAGATGGACAACGATACATACCAGAAGACAAAAAATGGAGAAAACTTAAAAAAGGGGAACAACCACCCACCGTTAATAAACCATTCATTGATAACAGCATCTATGATTTAAGACGAATTAGAAGAATACCACATAGCATACATAGCAAGACTGGTATACCCATGAAAAAAATCTATTAGCGAAGTGGTGTAGTTAGGGTAACACACTTGCCCCATAAGCAAGAGAACAGAGGTTCAAATCCTCTCTTCGCTATATGTTCAACACTAAAACAAAACACATCACAAAAAAAACAGTAGAATATACGGGTCATCTTATAAAAAGCATATTTCTTGTGCTGGTTGCATATATTTCTATCGTTACATTCTGGGGTTACATCAGCCAAGGTGATGTTTTTTTAGCAAACATAGCAACATTAAGTGTGGGGGGTTTCTGGGCATTTTTTTTCGGCTATTTTGGTTGGCGACTTGGGCAGAGTTTAGAACAATATTTCAATTCAATAAGAAAGAAGCTTTAAAACTGGAAAATAAATGTTGTTATAACAACAAAGTGGGGTAGTGTATGCGAAAAGAAGGTGGCTTATTGGCTTTCACAATACTGTTTATGATTCCTTTTATCCCATGTCTGATAATATGGTGGTTATTATCCCCATCTGGTTTTTTCCAGATGTTTTTATCTATAGTAGTATGTATCATGGTATATCCCCTCTCTTGGTTCACATGGTTAATTATCTTAGTGGCAATCATAGAAAAACCAAAAAGAAAGATTTAAAAACCAGACATAGATTATAAATAGTGGGAACGAAGGGAGATACCATTTTTTCATCTCCTGGGAAATGTTTTTCCCTTCATATCCCACTCTCTCAACTTTTTGCAAAAAAACTATTAATCTATAACATGATACCATATTTATGAAAGGGCAAATTAAAAAACTGTTTTATAACAAAAGGCTGGTGGACACCCCCTCTGGTGAACCAACAGCAGAATGGAGAGTTTCCCCCTGGAAGGTTTTTATCTCATTATTAGCGATAATGGTTGTATTGATTATCCTATATGCCTTCTTTGCAACACCGCAACCTGGGGAGTTTCTAGGCAGTATGCTTTTTTATTCAATTGTAATAGTGGGGGCAGTAGCTGTCCTATGGCTTGTCGGCACAGGTGTTTTTAAAGCAAGAAAACTCATAGCAGGTTTTTTTATAGCCTTTATTCTGATTTTCACATTTTATTGGGCGATGGGGTTTTTATTAAATCATTACCAGATATTGAACTTTCATTTGGGTGGATGGAGTTTATGGATAATGATAACAATCCTAGCAGGTTTAGGGTCTAAAAGAATAGACGGGAGTCTTGACAGGAATGATGTAGGATATGGGTTGCTTGTGTTTCTAATATGTATAGGTGCAAATATCCCTATATCAGATGGACAGGGTTTTCTGTGGAATCTTGATAACCTCATATGGCAACTGTTAGGATGGTCTGTACATATCCCAGCCGTTGCAGGTTTAATATGTTGGTAGAAAAAGAAAAAATAAAGCAGAAAATAATTGAATACATCTCCAACCAATTTTGGATTAAAAATACAAATCCTACTTTTACAGATGTTTATGACGAGTTCAAAAACTTTTTAAGTAAAGGTTCAACAAGTAATTATCTTGAAGAACTGATACAAGAAAAAAAAATAGTTAAAATAAATCAAGGTAATAATGTGTTTTATAGTCCACCAAAAATACATCCAGCAACCAAATATATCATTGTCTTGTTTTTAGCACTTACCCCAACATCCATTTATGCATATGTTTTTCATGAATCATATGCACCAATTTTTTTTGGCTTTGGTGCATTTTTTACTGCTTTTTTATGGCGTGTCTTCGGTGTCTAACTTCTTGAACTGTTCAAAAAAAAGTTTTTTCACTCCATATTGAACTATTCAAAAAAATACAATATATAAAGCCCTCCCCATATTCACTTATAAAACTCGAAATTGGAGGAAAAAAAATGAAAAATGTAGTAATCGTAGCGATTGCTATGCTACTCGTCGGCTGTGTAATCGGCGGGGGAGTGGTCTGGCAATATAGGCAAATGGAAGTTGATGATGCCTTCCAAAGTGGTATGGCTTATCAACAGAGCATTGGCGTAACTGCTGTTACAAGTCCAGCCGCAGTGACCCTTGAAGGACCTAGTGATTTTGACCAATCAAGTGTTGTTGATTCTGATGGCGGTGTTGATACTGAATCAGCCGTTAGTGGAACAATATATATAAACAACACTGAGGAAACAGGTGGAAGAACCGCAGAGGATGTATATCTGACTTTGTGGAATCCTGTAACAGACAAAGAAGGGCTACATGATAACCTTGAAACCGAATATACCGACATATATATAACTATTCAAGGTGTAACAAGTCGTTTATACACCGAAGGTGAATATATCGGTCAAGATTCAAGCACCCCAGGCATCTATATCGGGGATTTATTGCCAAAAGATGCTGTTGAATTAACGATATATGTAAATCTTGAAGTTTCTGTCGCAGGAACATTCCAAGACGGTGAAACGGCATCCTGTTATCTGTACCTATATCAGCCTAGTGCTAACTACTGTGATGTAATGAGCTTCACAATATCTACTTAAACGAGAGTATATAACTTTTTACTCTCTTTTTGGAGGTATCGTGAATGAAACGTATCACAGTATTAGCGTCAACTGCAATATTAGCCATTTTGTTTATTGGTTTGTTACCATCTGGGCTATCAGCAACGACAACCTGGTTGACATATAGAGAAGATGTCGCTATCAACTCAGGTACACTTGATATAGATTATATAGTATATGATAATGGCACAACATCAGAAACATATACAAATATTACATTACCATGTAATGTTGGGAATCTGTCACAGACCCTTACCCAGTTCCGAATCAAAAACGAAAATGCTACTAACACTACTTTTAACCTAACGGTTAATGGTGAAACAGTGAATAGTAGTAGTGAAGTAGATTGGGATATGGGGAACTGGTCTAATGTAACCCTTGCAATGATGGTTACTGCGGGAGTATCCGAAACAGATACCTATCTAAACTTTACATATGATGTAAATAATAGTGCCAATGATATACATATACGAATCTATGCAGACGATGCAAATATCACTTCAGCTTGGCTGACTAACAATATAGTGGTAAAAGAAAAAGATTTAACAACACCCAGTATAAAGCCAAAATCAAGTAAATCCTTTTTTACAGTAAACGACAGTATACAAATATCAAATGCCTTGGGATACACCATAACAGACATAAACATGACTAAAACATATCCATCTCATATAATAACAATACCCAGCACTTATCTTGAGATTACAAGCATCGCTAACGGGGCATCCTCAACAACATATACCAATTATCAAAAATATGGACCATATGTCTATGATTTGGATGATGACAGCAGTGGGTCATCCCATGAAGTAGTCGTATACATCAAATCATATGAGTTATTATCAAACTGTGTCGAGTGGATTTTAGACGTAGATGATGAAGACTATGATGGTGCATTTGATGATATGAACTATAACTCGTTGGATGTGGAACTTAATAACAGAGATATAGACTGGGACGAAGGCAGTATTGAGATGGAAGACCTAACCATAAAAACATCCTATTCAAACAACCAATTTGTTTTTATATGGGATGAAACAGCAGTAACACCACCAATAACACCATCAGAACAAGCATGGTATTTGATGGTATTCTTTGGTCTAGCACTATATGTCTGGTTGGTAGTGATAACAACAATTCTAATAATCGTTATTCTAGTTGCTTTAGCGAAGAAAAAATAAACGGAGGGCAAATAATGCAGAAAAAAACAAAATGGCTATTGTTAGCCATATCTTTAACCCTTTTTTCCCTTTTTTCTGGGACCGCATTAGGGGCTGAAGTAATAGGCGTAGAATCAAGTGAGGTAATGTTAACTGATTCTATGATGCAATGGGGTCCAGGTAGCCAGTTGCCATTAAGGTCACCCAATGAACCAGAATATGTTTGGGTTTCATCAGTTGAACCTGTAAAAGCAGTTTGGACTATATATAATCCAGGTATGAGAGAGATAACTAAACTTGAACATCCTGTTTCTCTAAAACAGAGAATCCCCTCTGGTGAACATGCAGGTAAATGGGGATTTGCAGATGAAACAGCATTTACAATTCCTGCTTTTGCTGAAAAAGGAACATGGTATGCCAAATATGAAACACATATGGCGGATGGGTCAGTTCAATCTGGTGTTTCAGCAGAAAACCCTAATTATAAATATATATCATTTTCTGTAACGTCTTCTGGTGATGTGATAACGAATTTATTTGGTGCACCTTGGTATTTATTTGGAATGGCAATGCCACCTGTATTTTGGTTTCCGTTGATATTACTCTGGGGACCCGCCATATTCATAGGACTATGTTATATTAGCCCTTGGGTTTCAGAGACATTTAAAAAATCAATAGACAGAATACAGGAGGCAAGAAAAAAGTGGTAAAAAAAAATAAAACTTTCTTTTTTCTTTCTTTAATGTTATTCATTTTAATTATTTCACCTTGTATTTCAAGTTCATCATCAGAAAATAAAATATATATTGATGATACAGGAATACAATATTTAGAATCAGGAGGTATAACTTGGAGAGCAGGAGGCGACATTGGAGGAGTTGTTGCTGGAACATATTTTTATGAAAAACCACAATGGTATGAGTTCTGGATGGCTGGTAAACGACCTGACCGTGTTAGGATATACCTTGAAAACAATATAGGAGAAAACAAGTTTGTTTTTAATGATGAAACAACATGGGGTGAAACCAGTGAACATTTTTGGGTAAGATTAGAAGACCCAAATATACAAATACCTGCCTTTGCTGAATCAGGACCTTGGAAGTTGAAAATAACTTTTTATTCAAACGTATGGATTCTTGAAAACAAGTTTTCAGAGATACATTATGTTTTTAGTGTTGGACAAAGCAGTATTGTTGATAATCTGTTTGCCCCGATATACATTTTTTGGGATTCAATACCTCTTTTTGGTTCAGATGATGTAGGTATTGCTTTACCAGGAATAATCTACATAACCATGTTTGTGTGGATACCACTTTTATTAATAGGTTTAGTAATATATTTTAGACTTAGCACAAAAATTGGTCTGGCATTAGCCAGAAGATTTAAAGGAGGAAAGAAAAATGGAAAGAAAAAAACTTAGAAATTTTCGTGATGCTGACGATGCTCTAGCAATGCTAATAGCAGGGATAGTTGTTGTGGTCTTATTATTCTTGCTAGGGATTTTCTTCATAATGAATATTGTGCAGATTGCAACTGCAATAGCAATAATAGGTTTTGCAGTTTTAGCAATGGGTGCAGGTGTAATCTTGCTTAAAAAAGGTTTAGACTGGATGAAAAAATCTAAATAAGGAGGAAAGAAAAATGGATATATTGTTGGCACAAGTTGCCGTATGTAGTATCTTTGGGCTGGTGACTGGCTTAATCGCATCTTTGTGGTTAGCAGATAGAGAAAAACCAATATTTACACTGATATGTGGAATATTAGGGGCTACAGTTGGTCTGTGGTTTTCAGTGATATGGATATTCTTAACAGGTGGTTTAGAGTTTAATGCTTTGATGGTATTTGCCACTGTAATTACTACAGTTATAGTTTTGCTTCTGGTGTTATCTAATATCAGAGAAGCATTACATCATATTGCCCCATCAGGGAAGCATGTTTCAGCCGTGTTATCCTTTGCTGTTTTACTTGGGATGGCTATATTTTTGATGCTTTCAGCATTTCCAATGTATTCAACATCCGCAGTTTCCACAAGTTTTACAGAAAGACATAGGTTGAGTAATTTTGCGACCTTTGAAATTGATGACGATTTAGAATACGAATTTGCAACAGTCAATACATGCACGAATTGTGGCACAGTCCCTATGGATATAGATATTCACAAGGCGGCAGTTAACTTTCCATCATTTACTGCAAATCCTGATGTCGGAGATTATCTCGGTTTTGATATAACGTTCAATGTAGTCGCAGGTTCAAACTATGGTGCATGGGAACAAGCATATGTTAAGATATGTGTTGTGAATGATGTAGACAACAGTGGTAGTATAACTGATGGAGATTTAATCTGGGGAAATGGCATAATCAAAGCAGTAACTTCTCAAGGCAGTTGGCGTTCACAAGTAGTTTATGAATCTGGTTCACCTACTTTTCAAATGACATCTATCGGGACATCTAGCGGGATTATATTTATGCCAATCTTTCATGCTTCGAGCATAACTGTCTGGCAAAATGATGCAGGTAAAACTTTCCCAACCAATACACCAGAAGGATATACTTCACCACACGACCAAATGAGTTGGGAACTTGCTAACAGCCAAATCTCTTTAAAAGAAGACATTAGTAGTTTTTCTGTTATTGGCAAAGGTGGGACATCTACACTGAAGGGCGAATTATACTGTCATCAAGACGTTCAAGGCAACAACCTCTTATGGGTGGGTGCATATGATATGCGTTTTCAGACAGACCCATTTGAGATAGGTTTAGGTAGTCCATTATCTTCAAAAATACATAGTTTTACAATAGGTGGTGGGATACCACCACAAGACAGTGATGGAGATGGCGTTCCTGATAGTTCTGATAACTGTCCAAATACATATAACCCTGGGCAAGAAGACAGTGATGGAGATGGCGTAGGAGATGCCTGTGATACAGGGCAAGACAGTGATGGAGATGGCGTTCCTGATGAACAGGATAACTGTCCAAATACATATAACCCTGGACAAGAAGACAGTGATGGAGATGGCGTAGGAGATGCCTGTGAGGGCGGTGGTGGACAACCATCTGTTGGAATAGATGTTACAACCTACATAATAGGTGGTTCACTTACAATAGGATGCCTAGCCGCAATAGTAGGTGGCAGAAAATACCTCTAAGGGGAACGAAGTAAATGGTGCATACACCGATAGGGGAAATAAGACTTAGCAAATATTGGAACATAATAGTTGCGTTCGTAATGTTGTTACTTATTGCCTCCCCTATTGACTTTATCCCAGACATCATCCCCATAGTTGGATGGGTAGACGACTTGGTATACATACTCATCGCAGGTGGGGCATTATTTGGAGGAATGAGAGATTAAACTAAAAAAGGTAGGTTCAGTATTAATCCTATTCGGAGTAATAACATTAGTTGTAGCCATCTATCTATATCCGCCCCTTAGTTTACCTGGTTCAGAAGACAATCCACTCACACCCAGCCGATTTGGCACAAGTTATATATCAATTCTATCAACCGAAGACATAGATTTTCCTAAAAACTTTTATATTGAAACAAACACACTTTCTCTTGCAACACAGTCCACAAACAACCCAATAACACCAATGACGTATACACTCGGCACTCACTATCATAAATCATATGTTTTTAAAGAATCATTAACTACAGAAGAATATTTTTCCCTTTCAGCAGACGATGATGTAGTTGGAATATGGGAAATACCTCAAGTGATTTATCAAATTCCAAAACTGACAGAAACAACAATGAATGTAAATTTATATGGTGATATGTCTGATGCCATGCAAGAGACTAAAACACAAGCACTTATAGATGAAGGATATGCAGGGGCAAATACTATAATTGTTATAATTGATGATTTTCCTGATGCTGAAACCTTCTTTGATTATCTTCCTTATGCATGGTATGAAAGAATACTGCATTATCCTACAGATTACCATAGCGGTTCTGGTATGCATGGGATTATGACAGCAGGGATAGCAGGATATGTTTCACCAGAATCTAAACTTTATTTAATCGAAATGAATGACCCACTTAGTGCCTTTGAAGAAGTATTAACTATAAAAGAAACATATTCTAATTACGACATAGTTTGCAGTAATAGTTATGTTTTTGATGCATCAGCATATTATTATCCTGAACATCCTGTCAACCGTAAAATACGTGAAACAGCAAATGAAGACATAATCGTAGTATTTGGTGCTGGAAATTGGGGAAAGGAAGGAGAACACAATCCATCTTGGACACTAGATGGAGGTTATGATGCAAGACGTGATATGTTTCCAATTGGTAGTGAAATAGGGTATCCCGCCGTGTTTGATGAAATCATAAGTGTTGCAGGATGCAACGCCTATTGTGACAAAATCCTTTCTTATTCAAGTTTAGGTCGTGGGGTTGATGACCACGATGAACCAGATGTATCTGCACCTACACACCATTATTTCCCATATAGCCCATATGATGCTTTAACATTAGGCACATCTGCATCTACACCCTTTATGGCAGGTATATGTGCAAATATATTATCTGGAAGGGATGTAGATACACAAAGAATGATAGGGGCAATCCGTGCATATTCTAAAGATGCAGGAGAAACAGGATATGACAAAGAATTTGGATTTGGAATAGTAGATGCAACTGCAATATTTGAAAACTATTATGTATGGATTCCACCCGTTGAACAATCTATGGATTTATATTTATATGTCATAAGCATTGGTATGCTTGGGATTGGCATAGTATTTAATAAAAAAGAAGAGCTATTAAATATAATTGGATAGGAGTTGAAAAAAAATGAAAAAAGAAACATGGAAGTATATGTCGCTTGGCTTGACCGTTATAAGCATAGTATTATTACTTTATAGCATAGTCCTTCCAAATGTAACAGGGCTGAATGTAACAGAAATGCCACTTACATCTATACAAACAACAGAAGGAGATATAGATGACATAGTTTCAAACTCGGAAAAAATACCATTTACAGTGATACCCACAGGGATAGGGGTAGAACAATATCAAGACCAAGTTACAGGGGCTGTTTATGTAAGTAATCAATTATGGTGGGGTCAAGGTGTCCGTTTTCCAAAGAATGTGGGTGGAGAAACCCGTCATATAAACGGATATGAACTTGGAATTGGTAGACATGGCACACCAACTGAACCACTATATATGGGTATAAGCGATTCAACGGGTCTAATGAATAAATTTGTTAGAATTATCGAAATTCCACCAAACGCATTACCAGACGAAGATACACTATATTTTGTGGGTGCAACATTTGAAAGTCAACCATATACTGCAACCTATATGGTTCTGGCGGCTATCACAGATGATGACCAAACAGACGGAAATTATTGGATGTGGGGATATACAGACCAGAACCCAATAACAAATGACAACATGGTAATCTGGGATTTTTCCAATGAGAGATGGAACGCTTATGTTGATGGTATTCCAAACTTTGATGATTGGGATGCAACCTATGTTGTATATTCAGAAGAAGCAGGAGGAGGTGGCGGTGGCGACCCACCACATGTAACCATCTTTATAAACTCATATACAACAGCATTAGGCATACTTACCCTTCTAGGTGGATGTTTCTCAGGAATAAAATATGGACTGGTAGTTGGATGGATTTAAAAAAAAAACCAAAAATCAATCAATATTTGCTCTAATCATATTTTTATCCATATTTATATTAATCATTCTTTTATCTGTCGATTTTGCTGTTTTAAATGAAATAACACAACATCCTGAATATTTTTATGCCTCTGAAACAGTTGGTTTAAGCATGTATCCACAACTCTACACAGGTGATATGATAATAATTCAGACTATAGACCATCCAGAATTTTCTATACTGGTAGGTGACATAATTGTTTATCAAAAAGAAGAACATAATGTGGGTCATAGGGTATTACAAATAAATGAAGACTATTATGTTACAAAGGGCGATAACAATATTGGATATGAAACAGTTTATCCTTCACAGGTATTGGGTCGTGTGTATAAAATAGTTGATAGATATAACCCGATAGGACAATTTGTATTTGACAAGGTGATATAAAATGAAAGAAAAAAATACCTATTCAGAAAAAATATTGATAGGTGCAGTTGCAATGATAATTCTGTTATTTCTTATGGCACCTGCTTTTTTCTATGATTGGCTTTCCTATGAGTTCCTTTCAAAAGCAGTAACCATATTTTTTGTAATACCTATAGCGTTTGCGATTGTTAAATTTAAAGCCCCTAAAGAGATATTAGTAGTAGTTGGAGTTGGTGGGATATTGTATGTTCTCTATGCTGTTCTCCTTGCTTTAACATTTAAAGAAAGTTTTGAAATAATATTACAGACGGTTGTAGAAATCGTGTTTATCACAGTTGTAATAGAGTTAACTAAACGATGGATGGAAGAGGGACTACCGCCATAAAGTTATATATTTAAAAAAGGATTAAAGATATGATATTATGAACCGAAAAAAATTGGTAACAATCATAGGTGTTTTGCTCTTATTATCCTCATTACTGGTTGTATTTTCACATAATGCTCTCGCTGATGCAGGAGTGTTTACATTATTGGATGAACAGGATGATGGTGGAAACTATTATGGCGTTTGGACTGATGGAACATATGTTTATACAGCATGTGATACTGCGGGTGTTTGTGCCTATAGTTTTGATGGAGATGAATATACTTTACTTGATACTGATAGTGCGTTTCCTGTGAGTTTTCGGGATGTGCATGGCGATGGAACATATGTTTATACAGCATGTTTGGGTGATGGTATCCGTGCCTATAGTTTTGATGGTAGTGATTTTACATTGTTAGATACACAGGATGATGGTGGGAGTTATATTGCTATCTGGTGTGATGAAACATACATCTATGTAGCAGGTGGGTCAGCAGGTATTCGTGCCTATAGTTTTGATGGTAGTGATTTTACATTGCTAGATACACAGGATGATGGTTTAGATGACTATTGGGATGTTTGGGGTGACGGCACATATATTTATACAGCATGTTTGGATGATGGTATCCGTGCCTATAGTTTTGATGGTAGTGATTTTACATTGTTAGATTCATATGATTGGGGAGAAGGTAATGATTTACATGGTGTTTGGGGTGACGGCACATATATCTATACAACATGGGCACATAGTGGTATCCGTGCCTATAGTTTTGATGGCAGTGATTTTGCAATAGTAGGAAACTCGAGGGATGATGGTTCTGTTTATTGGGATGTTTGGGGTGACGGTATATATCTTTATGTAACAAATTCTAATGGGGGGTTTCGTGCCTATAGTTTTGATGGTAGTGATTTTTCATTGCTGGATACACATACTACTGGTGGAGGAGTTGTTTACCGCAGGGTGTGGGGGTCATCCTACCTTCATGTAACAAATGGCGATGGTCTTCTAGCATATTCATTTGTTGGTTTTGGAGAAGAAGATATTGTATACGTGTCTGATAGTCAACCGCCTGGCTGGTATGATGCAAATCATGTGATGACTTTTAAAGAAGGAGTAAATAATGTAACTGAGGGTGGTCTTATCAGAGTTTGGGATGGGACATATCTCGGTGGGAACGGTAATGGAGAGATAACTAAGGCATGTACAATAGTAGGAAATGGCACAGATTCGACTTTTATTACTCGTAATGGCTGGGCATGGACACTATATTGTCAAACTCCTCATATAAATATCTCTCATCTACATTGTGATAGAGATATACATGCTCATAATTATTGCACTTTTGATAATATAGAAGTAGATGGTAATAATGGAACAGCCAGTGATGGTATACGACATGCATCTAATCATCATACTACTATTAGCAACTGTTATCTCCATGACAACCTATTTTCAGGTATATTTACGCAGGATAATTGTCATCATATAACTATTGAAAATACGAGGATACATCATTGCAAGGTAGGTATGAATTTTTATGATGGACCACATAACATTACAATAAGAAACTGCACAATTACTGATGCATATGGTTCAGGTCTTACCCAATATGGAACTGGTATTTATTCAAATGAGGGGGTTACTGATTGGGTTGTAACTGATACCACAATTACAGGTTGTAGCAGACGAGGTGTCTTCATAAATGGAGATGTTGAGGAAAACCCTGAAGTAGAAACCCTTACTTTTAATTGTGATGAGGGCGAACCTGCTGATTTACATGACTTTTACGAGGATTGTGATGGGTCGCCTACGAACTGCATGATTTTTGGGTTAGATGACGTGTATGATATATATGAGGTAGAAATTACTTCTCTGCATGGTTATCCATATGCAGATAGACCTATGATGCAGGTTCAGTTTCAGACAGGTTCATGGAATACTTATGCATCATATGAAGTAGATGTAAGCCCATATGTTCCAGTGCCATATACTAAACATATTGTTTTTGACCCACCGTTGACATCTGGGTATGTTGCTATGAATCTGTATGCAGTAGGATTCTGGGGGGAGAACTTCCCATGGCGGGACTGTTATGGTTGGATAAAAGTCAGAGAACATATAGACCCGATGATTCTCGGAAGTGGTCTTAATATAACTGATTGTTATTTTGATAATGATGGTGGTGCATATAATATTTATACAGTTGGTGCTCAAAAAAACATGTTAGTTGATAATTGCGATTTTTTAGGTGGCTGGTATGGTATAATAATATCTCAAGGTGGAGAAGGGTCATTGATAAGGGATAACTATTTTGATTTAGATGGTAGCAGTGGTGCGGCTATATTGTATACTGATGCAGATGATGGAATTGTATCAACCAGTAACATTATTACAGACGTAGATGCTGGTATCCAAAGCTATAACGGGATGATGTATATCCCGTTATATAACAATACAATTACGAATTGTGAGATAGGTATGGACATTGATGAAGCAGAGGTCATAATTATGAATAACAATATAACAAATTGTGAAACTGGCTTATGGATTGAAGACTCAAGAGGGACAGTATATAACAATATTTTTAACAATATTTTTAATGTTTATGAAGACCCTGGGGAGGAAGAACCAATATGTTGGAATGTATCTAAACAATTTGGTCTAAATATTGTAAATGGTTGGTATATGGGTGGAAACTATTGGAGTGATTATCGTGGAGAGGATTTAGATGGTGATTATCTAGGGGATACTTTTCTCCCCCATCAAGATGGGGGTATATACACTGAATGGTCGCCAAATGGAACATATATGTATCTCAGACCCATAGATGATTTTTTTATTACAATGTCTTCCAATCATCCTTTAGAATTTAATTATGAACAGGTAGATGATGTAATATCAGATGGTGATACCTCTTATGTTCATACAGAAGGCGAAGGCGAATTTGGTGCAGTGGACATATATAATATGACAAATGTTTCAGAGGTGATGGGTGATAACTGGGCGATATACAGTATTTGGCTTAATGCAACTGCAAGACAAACAGAGGATGAAATACTTGCTATGGGATTTTTGTATGACCCGTTTGGGGAGTTCCCAGATGAAGAAGGAGACTGGGATATATCGTTTGACTTGTATGACCCGCCTGGCGGAGAAATATATGGTGTAGTTGGTGAAGAATGGGGCTGTCCTTGGCATTTGCGTGATATTTGGACACCAGAGATATTAGAGCATACATCTTTTTTTATGGGATGTATGGACTGGGGACCAGAATGTTTCCTTGCTGGGACACAAATAATCATGTCAGATGGTACAACAAAACCTATTGAAGATATACGAATTGGTGATATGGTAAAAGGACAAAAAGGTGATAACATCGTGTATGACCTTTATCATTATATCCTTGGTGATAACCTTGTATATTCTATCAATAATGGAAAATATTTTGTCACAGCCCTACATCCTTTTATGACTATAGATGGCTGGAAAGCATTTGACCCAGTTAGAGCAAAAGAGTTCAACCCACAACTAGAGATAGGGCAACTAGAACTAGGAGATATTCTTATAACCATAGATGGAAACATAGAACTTGAAACAATATCAACAACAACTTTTCCTTTTGACACAGAGATTTATAACTTTGCTGTTACAGGAGATGGAACATATTATGGGGATGGATATTTAGTCCATAACAAATGTCCAAGGGTTTTCTCTAAATCAGATGACGGCTATGTTTTTGATGGGTTAATAAATGTTGAATATGTCGGGATAGAAAATGATAAACTATACAGGTATCCGTTACAATATCTAACAGAACCTGAGATAAAAATAGTATATGACCCACAAGAATATAATTATATTGATTTCATTAAACTAATTGTTACAGATACATCAGATATAAACATAATTGAAACAATATTAGACCCAGTTGAAGTATCATGTAACAACTGCACAGAAACCTCATGTAATCTATCGCTTCTACTGCATCGAGATGGCAGATACATGGAGAATGATAAAAAAATCAATAGCGAGATTTTTATCACATTTGAAGAGTTGCCAGAAATAGAACCAGGATATACAAGAGAGATAGAGATATACTCAAGTGGTTATCAAGATGTTTATGAACCACCAGTACCAGAATGTCCATATATAAAAGAGTTTTTGATTGATTATTGGTTACATTCAGTATGTACAGATGAAATATGTTATTATGTAGAAAATCAGGATAAAAGCTATTACCTTGATATGCTTAAACAATTTAAAGAATCAAACACGTTATATGTCACACAATTATATGGTTATGCAGAGTTTGCAGAGTGGGAAGAAGAAAACGGGGATTTCCATCCATTGATAATAAACGAAACCATTATGGAAGAAACCGTTGTGGCTGATTTCACATATTCACCAAATGACCCATTAGTAGGGGATACAATAACTTTTACTGATTCATCTATCGGAGATATAGTTGAATGGTATTGGACATTCGGGGATGGCACATCAGGATATGGAAAAAACAAAAACCATGAATATGATGAAGCAGGTAGATACAAAGTAACATTAAGAGTAACAGGAAGACTTGGTGGGACAAACTCCACATTTAAATATGTAACAGTTACACAGAGAGAATTTGGCATTATTGAACCATTCCCAGGTCTTAAAGGACCATATACTGTTCCACAGATGTATCAACTATTAACTGTAGATAAAATCCCGAAATCAGATGCAAAACTGACAATCATGTATATAGATACAGGTTATACACCACGAACCTATAACAATACAGATTTATCGACCATTATAGCAACAGGCGACCCCAGTTATACTTCATATATTGATGGTAATGGTCATGGGACATGGATTTCATATGCCCTGCAATATATAATAGAAGAAAAACTACCCAACTCACGCCTAATATCCTATAAAGTCTTTGACAACCGAGGATACTGTAGTCTACAAATGGTCAAGGATGCCTTTGATTATGCAAAAACATTAGATGTAGATGTAGTATGTTTTAGTGGTGGTGGTCTTGGCAGTCCAGAAGACCAACTATCTAAAAAAGTAGAAGAACTAGAAAAACAGGGCATTTTTGTATGTGTAGCGGCGGGTAACATGGGACCGACACCAAGTTCTATCCTATCACCATCATGTAGCCGTGGGGCTTTTTCGGTAGGTGCAGTAGACCCGATGGATACAATCCGTGATGTATCAAATGATATAGTATGTGATTGGTCATCACGTGGACCAGTGGCAAATGTTTTTCCTAAACCAGATTATACCGCACCAGGGGAGAGCATAAAAGGACCATGGATGAATACTGAGAGGATAGTGAGTGGGACAAGTATGGCGGCACCACTATTTGCAGGTGGGACAGCAGTTGTATATGGTAGCAACGAGCTATGGTTGAGCATAGTAGATATACTATATTTTTGGGATAGCAGTATCAAACAAGATATAGTCAATGATTGCATCAAAGATACCGTGAGAGAAAAAGGCGATATAAACAGTTATGGTTATGGTATACCTGATTTTAATGAAGCAAATTCTGCGGTATTCTGGGCATGTATACTCCGTATCATCTTGATGATTATTATAATAGCAGTTGTCGTTATCTTAATACTCTACATCTATAAAAAAGTCTTTAAAAAATAAAAAATGTAATACGTTCCCATTTATTGCAAAAATCCCATTTATTACATTTTTATAGGGAAAATATAATAAATTACTAAATTATTCTCTTTATAAACAATATAAAGGAGATAAAAAAGATGAACAAAAAGATATTTAATTATTTTGTAATAGTTTTATTGATTATGTCTCAGATAACTGTTTTTACATCTGTTGCGTTGATAGGGCAAGATGGGATAACGGTTGTTATTGATGATGAACCGGAGACAGAGTTTAGTATTTCAGATAAAACCTGTATTCAGCAGGGTCGTGATTGTACTCTTTATACTATGTATCAGAGATGGCATGATATGATAGATTACTATAATATGTATCTTGCTTATTCTACTGATAATGGGTCTAGTTGGTCATTAGGTGGTATTGTATCTAGCATATACGAGTCCGACTATGAACCCGATGATAGTTATGTTTTTTTGATTGATGGTGATGGTACTATGCATCTTGCTTTTGTTGCAGAGGATGATTCAGAGTTGTATGTGGTGTATACAAATTCTACAAATGGGCTTTTTTGGTCTACTCCTCAAGCCCTTGTATACCTTGATAATGAGTATTCTGTTTTGACAGGATGCCTTGACTATTATGGCAACATCCATCTTTTTTATACTAATAATACTGGTATAAATGTTGGTCATATTGTTTCATCTGATAGTGGTGATAGTTGGAGTGATGAACATATGGTTTTTGAAGGAGATGAAGAGAATCGTGTTATAGATATGAATGTCGCCTCTGATTTGGATGAGGATTCGTATCTTTATTGTACATATACTCATTATAATGAGACATTGGATTTTATTCTCCCTGTTTTTACTTCTTCTACAGATAATGGGACTACTTGGTCTGAACCTGTTTTGGTTAATGCTACTCAGGTGACTGAAGCTGCGGGGGGAAGTATCGCTGTTGATAGTTCTCATACTATTCATTTTACATGTATCGTAGAAGATGAAGATGAGATTATTTATACCCGTAGCACTGACCATGGTGCGACATGGGATGAACTAGCAAGTAATAGGATGATTGGATTTGAGTGTGCGAAGGTATCTATTGATTCAAATGATGTTATATATCTCACTGCAATAGCAGATAATGGTTTTGAACAATTTATCTGTTATTATTTTAGCGGTGATGGTGGTGATAGTTTCTATGATGAAATGGAGTATGAGGTGTTGGCAGACCCAGATGGCGATTATATCAGTAGTTATACTGTTTTTTGGGCTAACTACCCTGAATCCTGTGGTGCAAAGGTTAATGTCCCTGTGGATGATTTATTTGTAGCATATATCAGTCCAACTGAAGGCGAAGGAGAACTAAATGGTGATTATGCTGTATATGGTTGTTATCTTGAGGATTTTGGTTTGGACTGTGGTTGTATGCCTGAAATTGAATTAGATTTTTCCCGTGTTTATGGTGGTGATGCAGATATAAACCAGCAACGGAATATTCAGCAGGGGCGTAACTGCACATTGTATACTGTTTTTGCTGAGGGTGATGGTTGGTTAGGGAATGCTTATCTAGCAAGTTCTACTGATAATGGGACTACATGGGAAACCTCTGATATTGGTGTGGATGTAGAACAAAACAACTGGGTATTCCTTATAGAAACAGATGGTACTATGCATCTTATATATTCAGCTGATGGAGGTCTGATGGATTATTATATTTATCATATAATCTCTTATGATAATGGTTTATCCTGGACTTCTCCTACTACTGTATATGATGATGAGGATGTTAGGCATCTTACTGGTTGCCTTGATTATTATGATAATATTCATATCTATTTCAGTATTACTAATTGGATTCTTCATAGTATGTGTGGAGAAGACTGGGATGAAGTTGTTGAATTGGAGGATGAGTTAAATGAGGACTATTTTATATGTGATGCTGATGTTGTTGATGAAGAAAGCATCCTTTATGTTATGTTTGCAAACGACACAGGAGAGGATGTGTGTCCTGGTCTTTTTATAACTAATTCTACTGATAACGGCTCGAGCTGGTCTGAACCTGTGACTATTGATTTACCAGAGGATAATGTTTCATGGGATTACTATTTTGGTTATATGGCTATAGATAGTAGCCATGTCATCCATTTTGTGGGGGTTTGTTATGATGAGGGTGAAGACTATTACCTGGTCTATACACGTAGCACTGACAAGGGTGATACATGGGATGATTTTGCAGGGATTGTCACAGCATGGGGTGGTAGTATAACAGTTGATGATGAAGATAAGATATATATCGTTACATCAGTGGAGATGGGGGAAGAAGAATATGCCATAATCTACTACAACAGCACTGATGGTGGTGATAGTTTCTATGAAGACCCAGAGTATGATATTCTAACAGATGAACTGATACCAGACAACATAAATGCTTTTTATGCGAACTACCCAGAATGCGAGGATTCAAAATATAATATACCCAGTGGTTTATTTATTCTAACAACAGATGACAGGGATGGAAAACTTTATTGTGCCTTTACAGATGATTTTGGGCTGAACTGTGGTCAATGTTTCACTGACCCACCAGTTGTACCATATCATCCTATCGACCTTGAAAACATAACCTTTCTTGACACTTTTACTTCTCACATCCAGCAGGGAGAAGATTGTACACTTTATGTGGTTTATTACATCCCGGACATTGGAGAAGAAGAGTATTGTTTCAATCTCGGGTCATCAACCGATGGTGGTATTACCTGGAATACACATGCGTTTTTAGAGGAATATGCATCATATAGTCCTTATAATTGTTTTATGATTGATGGTAAAGGCATCCTGCATTTTGCCTGGTTAGATGCAGACGAGGGTTTTCTAGCTTATTCATATTCTATTGATAATGGGACTACTTGGTCTGACCCAGAAGTACTACTTGAAGGAATAGAAGCATATGGGCAGATAACAGGGTATATAGACTATTATGATAACCTGCATCTATTTCTCCCAAATATGATAGGGTTGTGGCATATGGTTTCATATGACTGTGGTCATACCTGGAATAATAATGAGGGGAACCCACCAGATTTGGTCATTGATGAAGAGATGTATACCTGCGTGGGTGCGGCTGATTATGTCGATGGCATATCATACCTCTATATAACCTTCTATCTGGATGATTTTTATTGTATCTCTACATCTATTGATAATGGTACAACCTGGACAGACCCATTGCCGATATGGACAGCTGTTGCCCCCCTTGATTACCATCTAGCTATTGATAGTCTACATACATTACATTTTATAGGTATAGACGAGGTAGAAATCCCGGTTGTAATGACATATTATACCCGTTCATATGATTATGGTTTTACATGGGATGAACCAGCGATTATAGCATTCAGGCTGATACCATTGGAAGAAATGATGTCTGTCTTAAATACTTGGATTACGACAGATAAAGAAGACAATATCTATATCATCTGGGAGGGAGATATAGGTGCTGAACTAGATGCAATATATTTCTGTGTCAGCAGTGATGGTGGTGATAGTTTTTATGAGGTAGTAGAACCGATATTGTTATCAGAGTATCTGCCACCAGCCTTTTCGTTTAACGCATGGTGGACTAACTACCCAGAGTCTAATGCGAAGATGAATGTCCCTGATACAGGTTTCTTCATAGTATTCAATGAAATGAGTATGGAGTTCGGTGAGCTTTCACTCTATGCTTCCTACTATGATTTTAGTTTTACATGCTGTGATTTTGAGGAATGTGATTCTCATCCTATTGATTTAATAAATGATACTAGTATCGATACTGTGACCTCTCACATCCAGCAGGGGCGTAACTGCACCATCTACACTGTTTATTATGTAGGGGGTGAAGATGAGTATTTCCATCTTGGGTCATCAACCGATGGTGGTGTTACCTGGAATACACATACATTTTTAGAGGAATACGCAGCCGATAATATCCATAATTGTTTTATGATTGATGGTGATGGTACGATGCATTTTATTTGGGTAGACGATGAGAGTAATCTCATGTATTCTTTTTCAACAGATGATGGTGCATCTTGGTCTGAACCAGTTATTCTAGTGGCACCTGGAGAGGCTTATGATACACATACTGGGTATTTAGACTATTATGGCAATATACATATCTTTTGGATGGAAGACCGCTCTGATATTTTCCATATCGTCTCTTATGATAATGGTGATACTTGGAACAATGAAGACTATGAAGACTATGATTTAGTGTTTACAGGCGACCTCTATGGGAGTATAAGAGGAGTTGCAGACTATGTAGATGACACGTCACTCTTGTATATAGTCTTTTTTGATAATGATGAAGACCTTTTGTATATCACTGCTTCAACTGATAATGGTACAACCTGGTCAGACCCATCAGAGATATTCCCCTATGAATGTGACTACAGTGATTTTTCGATTACTGTAGATAGCAATAATGTTCTCCATTTCACAGCAATATCTGATGAGGAAGCATACCATGTATATATTCGTTGTGATACATCAGCTGGGAACTATGGGGTAATCTGGGACGAACCAACCATTGTTGGAGATGGTGATGATATTAGTGACTTATGGATTACAACCGATTGTGATGATAACATATATATCATTTTTGAAGCAGGAGGATTAATATGTTATTATCTTAGCAGTGATGGTGATAGTTTCTATGAAGACCCAGAGTTAATGATATTATGCTGTTTACTCGATTGTCAACACCTTAACGCATGGTGGACTAACTACCCAGAAGATGAATGTGGAGATAAAATGAACATACCAACAACTGGTTTTTTCGTAATCTATACAACAGAGATAGAAGAAGAACAACGCACTCTTTATAGTATTTCTACAGAAGATTTTGATTTCAACTGTTGCTCACCCTGTCTGCCACCTACAGATTTTGTGGCAACAGCAATTACCAACCATAGGATAGACCTTAGTTGGACAAAAGGTGAAGGTGCAACACATACCCGTATCCAGCGTAGCACAGAAGGGTATCCAGCGACTATATCTGCTGGAGATAATGTTTATAATGGAACAGGGACATCATATTCAGATACAAATCTTATAATGGAAACAACCTATTATTACTCTGCGTGGTCATGGTGTGGAGACAGCTGGTCAACAGATGCAAACACATATAACACAACTCTACCAGGTGGTGGATTCCCAGGTGGTGGAAACGGTGGTGGAAACGGCGGCAGTGATGATGGAACAGGAGGAGGAGGTGGCGATATTGAACTTGCCACATTTATCTTCAACCCGATAATACTATTACTCCTCATACTACTAATCTTTGCAATCATAATTATATATCTAATCTATAGGAAAAGCAGAAACTCTTAGGTGATAGTTTGAAAAAAGGAGTTATATTGCTCTGCATGATATTCTTTTTTTCAACAATACCTTTAACGACTACAGAAGCAGATGCAACACATACCAGTCTGACATACAAATTTTATTTTGACGAACCAGAATTTAACACAATAAAAATAGAAACAAGAGAATATGCCACTATAAACATGGGGGGTTGTCTATCAATAGGTAAAGAAGAAGGCACTCCAAGTTTACCAGTTAAATTCATACAGTTAGTATTACCACCAATGAAAACTGTTTCATCAATTGAGATAATAGGAACACCAGTAAAAATAAAAATAGAAGAAGAAATTATTGGGAAAACAGTTCTCCCATATCAGAATGAAAGACCCCTCAATATCCCATATTCAAAAAAAATAGTAGTAGATAATGAAGTATATACCTCTAATAATATCTATCCTTCTAAAAACTATGGGGCATTTAACATTGGTTATTCACATGGCTATGCGGTTTTGGATTTATCTATAAACCCGATACAGTTTGTCCCTCTTAACAACAAGTTTTTTTATTATCCTGAGTTGACCGTGAAAATCAATCTTAAAACTACTGGGGATAATCGGTTTTATTCTAATAATATTGAAGATAGAGAATGGGTTTCTTCTCTTGTAAGCAACCCAGAGGTTATATCCGACTATGCTAATAACATGCCATCTATGGAATACTCTGGTGGTTTATGCGACCCCGAAGATGATTACGACTATGTGATTATTACCACTACTGAAAATGGGTTAGATGATTGGGAAACCAATCCGACCACACCATATAACTGGACAAGTCTGATGGATAAACATGATGGCGATGGCTTAGAATGTGTATTGGTCACTAAACAAGAAATCCTTGCATGTAGCGATTATTACAATAGCACTCCATTATTTAATGACACACAAGCCCGTATCAGAGAATTTATACGAGATGCATATCAGGATTGGGGGACACGATATATTCTTATCGGTGGGGATTCAGATACTCTTCCTGCTAGACAACTCTATTATTCATACGAGGGCAATATTGATTCAGATTTATACTGGAGTAACCTTGATAATAGTTTTAATGCAGATGCTGATAGTATTTGGGGGGAGATAGGTGATGCAGGGTTTGATTTATATTCAGAGATATATATAGGGCGTATAACCTGTGATATACCACAGGATGTTTCTAACTGGTTGAAAAAAAGTTTTTGTTATGCTGATGAAACAAATGAAACTATATTAGATAATGCGGCTTTCTATGGTGGGGATAGCACCTGGCTTTGCCAAGGGGATGACTTTGTAGATTTTGGTGCAATAAAGACAACAGATAACTGGCTTGGACCGAACCCTGGGCATCATGGTGAATACCCTTCATGGCTTGGGACACAATATGGTTTTGAAACATGGAATGAAAACCATCCAAATTTTTTGTTTAACCTTTCAGTTAGATGGACAGCAGAACCACCAAACACTGGTTGGCAGGGTGGCAGTGAAAGCGTGGCTGTTAACGGTTTAAAAAATGCGATAAACAATGATGAGGTTACATATCTCTCCGCACTTGCACATGCTAACTATAGGATGGCATGTGATGTATATTATACAACATGGGAGGCGAACTATCATAATACTAAACCTTTTTTTATAACAGATATGGGTTGCCATTGTGGAGATTTTGATGTAGGTGATGGAATAATCGAATCAATGCTGTTTCATAGTGATACAGAACTTGCTTTCGGCTGTGCGTTTAATACAGGCTATGGGTGGGGGTCTTTTCAGGATACAAATTCATCGAGCTCTATACAGATGAAAAGTTTTTGGGATTATTTTTTTAATGTTAAGAATACATCTCAATCTGAATGGCAGTTTGGGAAAGGTCATGCTTGGTCAAAGGATGTAATGGCACCGACTATCAGTTGGACATATGTTTCTGCCCCTGATAGTTGGCGTGGTGTCATAGAAGGATGTCTTCTTTTTGGCGACCCTGCACAGTTGTTCCATATCCCAGTTGCTTCTAATATCTCTGTTTCAGGTGTTTATCCTATGAATAATACACTTGCACCATGTTTGGTTAATCTTAGTATAACAGTCAATCATCTATATGGTAATAATATGAATATTTCATGGTATAGTAACGCAACAGGTGAATGGTTGTTGTTTGGGCAAAATATTTCTGTTGGTAATGGAACATATACCCAGTATGCTTCATGGGCAACGACACCTGGTGAGCAATATTATTGGAAAGTCTACATCAATGATAGTGTTGATAATCTTAGTTTCTGTTATGGTTTTTTTACTACAGCTGGTGATGGTTCTGAAGAAAACCCTTATCAAGTGGCATGTTCTCTTGGTGTAGAAAGTATTAGAGAAGATTTAGATGCATATTATATCCTTATGGAAAACATATCGTTTGATGAAGAAAGTTTTACCCCTATTGGTAGTTTTGAAGAACCATTTGCTGGTCATTTTGATGGACTGAACCGTACTATTGTTAATCTGTGTATCTCTGAATCCTCTTCTGATATGGTTGGTTTATTTTCATATATCAGTGGCACTGTTGAAAACCTTGGGCTTGTAGATGTTGATGTAACAGGTGATGCTTATGTAGGCGGTATAGTTGGTTATCTATATGGTGGTAATCTTACAAACTGTTATGTAACAGGTAATATTTATGGCGATGGTTTATGCGTTGGTGGTCTTGCAGGGGTCAGCGATGGTGATATAGTTAACTGTTATTCAAATGCAATAGTTGAATCCAATGGTGGTGATTATGTAGGTGGTATAGTTGGACAGAAATATGGTTCTTTGATTAATAGTTATAGCACAGGTGATGTCACTGGTGATGACTTTGTTGGTGGTCTTGTCGGTCAGAACCATGATACAATCAGTAACTGTTATTCAACAGGGTATGTAGATGGTGGTTTCTATGTTGGTGGTCTTGTCGGTCAGAATGTTGGAAGTGTTACAACCTCTTATTGGGATACACAAACATCAGGGCGTAGCAGTAGCTCTGGTGGGACAGGTAGGACAACAGCACAGATGACATATCCATATCAAGGATATAATCCACCTTGTTCTGGGTTATATGAAGAATGGGATTTAGATTACTACATGTATGATATAGGTAACATCTGGGTGCATGATGATAATTTAAACAACGATAATGGTTTTGCAACATTGGTCAATGATGGTTATCCTATTTTCTGGTGGCGATATATATTAGATGAAGATATACCACCACTTGTTTTTGCACCAAACCCAGAGAACAACTCGGTCAATCAAGAACTAACAGTTGAATGGAATGTATCAATATATGATGTAGATGGTGATATTTTCAACTGGTCTATTGAATGTAGCAATGGACAGAACAACTCAGATACAGATGATACCAATGGGACTAAAGAATTATCTTTAACTGGGTTAGCATATACTACACATTATATTATATGGGTTAACGCAACAGATATACATGGGGAAACCAATATATGGTTTGATTTTACTACAAAAAACCCAGCATTACCCCCTCTGCCTAATTATGCCCCTGTTGTTTCTTCACCAAACCCTGCTGATGATAGCACCAACAATCAGTTATCATTAACATGGTCTTGTTATATCTCTGATGCCAATGGGGATACATTTGATTATACGATTTATGCTAGTAATAGTCAACATGCATCAGGCACAGATACTACAAATGGAACTAAATCACTTAGTCTATCAGGTCTTGAATATAAAACCCTCTATACAGTATGGGTTAATACGACTGATGGGGAAGATGACAGCGAATATGTCTACCATTTCACCACAAAAAATCGACCCGCTGGTGGTAATGGTGGAGGCGGTGGTGGTGGGGGGAGTAGTAGAAGAACTACAACTACAGATACTGAACCACAAATCCCATCTTATGAGATACCATCTTCAGATGACAATATTTTTTTATTCATAATGATTGCAATAGCGTGGGTTGTAGCGATAGGTGTATTATTCTATGTTAGGAGGTCATAAATTCCCTTTTTTCCCTCAATTCCCATTTTTATAAGAAAAGTTTATATTATTATTAAATATTCTATAACTTGTGAAACAAATGACAAAAAGACCTTGGGGGATAACTCTCAATACTGTATTCCTTGTTTTAGCAGGAATAATGCTATTGATAGCCCTAGTTGGGATAACAGCAGTTTCACCATGGATAGCGGATACAATACCCATGCTAGGTGCAATAGCATCAGCATTTATTATCTTGTTAGTGATGACAGTAATAGTCTTCTTATTAGCATTTTATCTATGGAAAGGAAACGAGTATGCCTGGTGGATATTAAGCATATTGCTTATTCTGGGAATTATACTCAATGTGCTTTCATTGTTTATAACCCAAGCATTGCCGCTGGTATCATTGATGTTACAGGCTGTGCTGTTATTGGGTTTATGGCATAAACAATCTATTTCTTTTGTAGACCCAGAAATACAATGGAATGGATGGGAACTAAAAGATTAAAGCCATAAATTAATCTGCCTCCCCATCCTTCCCCTCCCCCATAAAAATAAATATTCAAAAAAACATATAGGATTGATAAATATGGAAAAAAAAGGAATACCTAAAAGAGATGGTTCAGGTAGGGGAACAAGAGCAAATCGTGGTAGAGGTGGATGCAAAGAAACAAAGGCGAGAGGAAAAGGTAGAAGAAGATGAAAAAAACCACAATCGCTGGGATATTGATAGCAATAGGTGTCGTAATTATTGCAGTATATTTTATTGGTACACAAATCGGGCTATTAGGCACAGGACTATCAGCATATCCTAACTCAACACAACTTTCATCCGCAAATGTCGAAACAGTAATGTCCCTTGCTGGTCTTGGTTCTGAATATCAGAGTGCTGTATCAGAACTCAATATTGAAATACTTGGCATAAATGGTAATACAGCATCAGATATAATGTCATGGTATCTCTATAAAAACAACAGAGAAGGATGGAACCTGGAGATACAGGAATCCGATTCAGGGAGGGGATGGTCATCATATATATGTGGATGGACTAAACTTGCAGGTGGTCGCCTTGTCCTAGCAGTAGACGGAACACAAGTAGAAGGATACACAGGATATGATACCGTTGTGATAACCAGCCACGCCCCAATATGGGTATACGAGCAGTATTTCCAATGAACCAACTAAAATATGACAAAATGTTCGACAGATGGTCAGTAATCCATATCATATCAGGATGGATTCTGGCATTTTTTATCTCTTATATATTTCAAAGCCCAGCATTTGCAATGATAATAGGACCAATTCTTGTATTAATCTGGGAATACCTTGAAAACATCTACATAAAACCAACATTTTTTAAAACAAGCCCCATAGAAAACGGTCTAAACATTTTCTCAGATGTCATATGGGGGACACTAGGAATACTATTATTCATAATCCCAAATATACTCTAACAAATACCCAGATTTCTAACATATTTTATTAACAAATTCATATCATTTCTTACTTCAACTTCATCAAGTCTATCATGCATAATCAGATTACCTAAATCAAGATTATATCTCAAAGGACAACCAAGATAACTTTTAGAAATATAACAACTACCTTTACAAATATCACTATTAGGACAACCTGCACATTCAATAGGTGGTATCTTAAAATTCTCCACAAAAATACTCATATTGTCCTTTATCTTTTCTTCTTTATCTCCCACCCTACCAAGAGTATAATCCAAATCAAAATTACAGGGAGTAACACGTTTATCAAAATAGATACTAATTCTTTCATCACCAGCCCCACAACGACCCTTTTTACCTATAAACTGGAAAAAATGTGGCTGTGCAACCGCTATCAGAGCATACTTGCTCATAAGACTATCCATATCAACATCATTTATATCTTTCAATACTTCTGTATCATGGTCAAGAATTGTTTTAAAAAAATCTGTCTGTTCTGAAGCAGAAAGAGAAGGCAAATCAATACGGGGTAAAAGCATCAACCCGATTTTATAAAAACTCGCCTCTTTAAAAACCTCTTCTTTTATCTGTTCAAGGTTATCCCTATGATAACTACAACGGAAATAACATCTAACATTGTTTTCCTTCAAAAGTTCTACACTTCTCATACATGTATCCCAGATATTATCTCCTCTAACCTCATTTGTTTCTTTTTTCCCCCCTTCTAATGAAACCTGTATAACTATTTTCTTTCTATATTTTTTAAGAAGTTTGATGTTTTTTTTAATCAATGTAGCATTTGTAGAAATAGTAATATTTGGGAATATGTCAAAAACATACTTCAGGTTGTCATATAAAAATGGTTCACCACCCATAATAATAGTTTTCTTGGGTGAAAACGTCTGCGAAATCCATTTCAGGTCATCTATTGATAATTCATTTTCTTCTTTGCTACGATAACAATGGCTACAATCCAGGTTGCATTGACTAAGTGGATATATCACAAGTTCTTTTACAGGTATCATGGTCATTGTTAATCATTTCCCGTTTTATAATTTTTTCCCAGTTTTGCAAACAATTTTTAAATATATTATAGTATATTCTTAATTTTGAGAGTGAATCATTTGATTAAGAAATTAGCAATCTTTTTAATTGGACTACTAATGGTATTATCTTTTATACCGATGGATGTTTCTGCTGACCAGACAAGTGATACCTTTGACATAACAGTATCAGGGGAATACATATGGATTGACATTACTAATGCAAGTTGGGCAATTGGCACAGTGTCTATGAGTAGTGTATCATATACAAATGAAACAGGTGAAACTTTTATCGCTGATATGGATAATACAACCGTCAACACAGATTTAAAACTACAGATAACGGCTGATGCGGCTACATGGTCTTCAGCAACGGCTGGTAATGGGGCTGGTGTAGACACGTATCGTCTTAACGCCTCTATTGATATATGGAGTGCCTCTGATGTTCAAATAGTAACTGCATCAGCAACAACAATCAGCACAAGTATAACTGCTGGTAATAATGAAACATTTGATTTACGGTTTGATGCACCAACTTCTACAAGCACTGGAGGTCAGCAAAGTCTAACAGTTACAACATCACTTGTCAAGAGTTAGGCGAAAAAATATAATACGTATTACTTATTCCTATTAGTATGCATAAAAATAAACACATTTCCATAATTGTTATACTTGTTTTTACCTTTTTACCAATTAATGTTTTTATAGTTGGAACAGTTGGTGATGCAACAGAACCATCATCATCTCCATCATTTGGCTTGGGGGCATTTGTATGGAATCCAAATACTTATTTTTTTAATGATAGCAGTGGCGAATATGAACTGATTAATTCTACTATTGTTCCAAAAGATTTAACAATATCTGGTCGTAGCTATGAATATGGTGTAACAGAAGGAAATTATTATGCATATTTCCGTGAAACCTCTAGTGATGTGAAAGACCGCCCTGTTGCAATGGTTAAGGATAATTATACTCTTACTTTTACCCCTGTTGATTATGTTCTTTTCGAACCACATAAGGGAACTACTCAGGGGAAGGTTGGTAATCGAGTACAATCTGATATTGAGATTAATAATAATAAAGCCACATATCCAGGACAATATACACAAATAGGAAATAGCAACGTCTTTGCTGATTTGACGTATACTTATCAATGGGATAGAATCAAAGAAGACATAATTATTGATGATAAAAGTTATTTGCAAGACCGTTTTGATAGTCAATGCAATCCAGAGGATTACAATATTACAAATGTCACTTTTGATTATATTATAAGAGCATATGATACCAGTGATGAGGATGCTAACACTCTTGGAATTGTTCATGGTAACAATAGAACAAGTTTCAAAGAGTTCGGTTTATCTGCTAATGGTGCTTTTACTACTTCTGATAGAGTTTGTTTTACAGATGAGAATAATGAAACAGTCTATTTTATACCTTTTTTGTATGCTTATGATTCTGATGGTAATAGTATTCTGTTAAATAAAACTGTTAGTATGACAGCATTTGGAAATCTTAAAGTTTCTATACTTGTTCCTTATGATTGGCTTAACGAAACAGCCGTTTTCCCAGTATATGTTGACCCAACATATGGTATTATTGCAGATGGTTTAGTCGATAGTTGGGAGTTCGATGAACAAGAATGTAAGAATCCTTCTGTGATTAAGTTAGGCAGTGATGGAACTTATAGTTATTTTGCAATTGCTCAACAGGGTGATACTGGTAACGATAATGATGGGCATCTTCGCACTATTAAAGTTTTTGAAAATAATGGAACGATAGTGAAATCCATTATTGATACTTGGGAGTTTGATACATCTTATGGTTATTATCCTTATATATTCCATGTTAATGGGGATACATATGGTATCTGTTACAATAGATATAGCTTTCAAAAACAAAGAGTGATTACTGTAAATATTACTTCAACTGGTGATATTGATGATAGTGGGGCAACTGATTTTATTGATTTAACTTATAATGGTATACAGCATGGACGTGAATGTCATGTTATTAATACAACAGATAATGTTTTTGTTATATTTTATGTAGAAGAAGGCACATGGCCTGATGATGATATGATAATAGAAACAATATGGATTAATAGCACTGGAACAATCAATGATTCTGTTATTGATACGATGGATACAGGCGAACCATATGGTAACCCTGGTGTTGCTTTGGTTGATGATGATACCGTTGTTATTCATTGGGATAGAGATACTGGGGTAAACCGTAATAATCTTACTACTTTGAATATTTCTCATAGTGGTGATATAGGAAATACTTTTGCTGATAACTGGGAAATTGGTGGTGCAGTTGCTTGTGGCAGTACAGCAGGAGATATAATGAAAATTGCAGATAATAAGTTTTTACTTAATAGTAAGTATTACGGATGGAGTGGCGGAGGAGTTGGAATTTGGAGAAAATATTTATCCTTAGTCAATGTAAGTGATGATGGTGTTATTACTAAAAGCACCTATCAAGAAACTGAATATACAACAGATACTGCTATGCTATATTCATCACTAGGGGATATATGTACAGGAGTTCGTTCAGTAATTTATATTGATACTCCTGGTGGTGGTGGGATGATTAAAACTTTTAATTCCACAGAAGACAACATTGATACTCCATTGGATTCTCTGCTATATACAGATGCTGTATATAATCGTGGGCGGTTAACTCCTATTATTAATGACTATTACTTACTGGTTTGGTGTGGGACAGATAGTGATGGTTATATTGGCGTATGCGAGATTTTTTCTGGACCACTCAGTAACAACAACCCAGCAATAACTGCTAGTAGCGAAAACCCTTTGAACCAAAGCACAAATGTTGGTCTTAGTCTTGTTGGTAACTATTCTCATTTCAATATAAGCATTACTGATGATGATGGCGATACCATGAACATCACATGGTCTACAAACGAGAGTGGTATATGGCAAACAATGGGTGCAAACACCTCTGTTAATAATGGTACATATTATTGTACTAACGTATCTTGGGTTGATAGTTACAGTACAACTTATTGGTGGAATGTTAGTGTTGATGATGGTAATGGTGGTTGGGATAATAACACCTATTATTTTACAACTACTACATCAGAAGAAGAATATATATGGATAGATATAACAAATGAATCATGGGATTTAGGCAACATCGTGATGGGGTCGGTCATTTATACAAATGAAACCACTGAAACTTTTATCGCTGATATGGATAATACAACCGTCAACACAGATTTAAAACTACAGATAACCACAGATGGCAGTGGATGGTCTTCGGCGACAGGTGGTAACAGTCCAGATACGAATATCTATCGTCTTGATGCTTCAATAGACACATGGAGTGCCTCTGATGTTCAAATAGTAACTGCATCAGCAACAACAATCAGCACAAGTATAACTGCTGGTAATAATGAAACATTTGATTTACGTTTCAGAGCACCAACGGTCACAACGACAGGGGATGAACAAACCATAACCATAACCGCATCTTTGGTTAAGCATTAAATAATAGATGAAGCATTAATTGTATGAGGTAGATATATGGACAAAAACCAATTGCTGGTTTTATTATTAATATTTAGTTTGTTATCTTTTATGTTTTTGCCATCAGCATCTGCTAAAACAGGTTTTGGACCAGCCGAGATGTATGTAAGCAATCAAAGAAACAGCTTAATAATTGGAAACGCAACTCTTGTAAACGGTGATAACGAAGCAAAATATGGAGTATTCAGCCTGATTATGCCATACAGTGATAAAGACACCTATCAAGTAGTACCATCAGAAATCATACATGCCCGTGTTTTATGTAAAAACTGTGGTAGTATGCAACGCTATGAGGCAATACCTGGATATGTATATGGCGACCCATTGGTTTGCACCTTACCAGGATGCAGTGATTGTATCTTTTATGATGTAATGCCACGTGATGAATACCAGCATTTCTCGGTTGTCGCCTCTGGCAATTTTCATCTTGAAAAAATAGACCATCATACATGGAAGACTAAAGAACTTATAACCCCGCAAGGGTACTGTAATGTAAATGTTCTCTATGATGCTTCTGCGAGTTATTATGATGCAAATATGGGTCAACATTGGGAGATACATCTGCGTGGTAAAACAATTACATCAGAGGGGGGGGATTTCATGTCTGGTGGCATAGACCTTCGTGTATTAGTTGATTTTAAATTTCCTCTTCATATTAAAATACTTGATAATTTTGAGAAAGGCAACACATTTCGTGTTCAGATACAATATGGTCCGTCTGATAAAAAATGGCTTAAAACACCAACTGAACCGATAACAGTTGATTTCAATGGAATTAAAGATTTAACAGACAGCAACGGGATTGCAACTTTCACCTTTCCTGATACACAATATGATTATGATTATCAGTTAACAGCCATGTCAACAGATAATTTTTTATCTGCAACAAAGACAGTGAACATAAATGACCCTGACATGTCAGAAAATAGTTGGAACATCTTTGATTTCTTTGGCAACATTTATGTAATAATTGCCGTATTCATTATAATAGGAATATGTATAGCCGTGGTCGTTGTCAGACATTATTTTACTTGGGATTAGTTATATTGTTGTTTGTTCCCATAGTATCTGCGGATACTAGTGATAATTTTGATATTGTTGTTGGTGCTTTAGGACCACCACATAATTTTGTTTTAAGCATAACCCCCAATGCAGATGTTAAGATAATGTGGGATAAAGAAACTTCGGCTGATACAACCTATATCTGTAGAAAACTAGATAGTTATCCTACAAGTAGAACCGATGGAACATTAATCTATAATTCAACAGGGTCTTTATTTGTAGATGGAGATGTAACAATAGGTAACACCTATTATTATCGTGCATGGAGTTATAACACTACATATAATATCTGGTCTAACTACGTAAGTGCATATATTTATGTTGCACAACCAGACCTCTTTGATATAAGAAATATTGTCATTCTTGATTCCATAACAACGGATTTAAGCATAATCTGTTCTGTGTGCAACAATGGGGCGTTAGATGCAGATATGGTTATAACATGGGTGCTTACCAGGGTAGATACGGGTATATTACTTGATAGTGGTGGAGATACTTTTTTAGTAGAAGCAGGTGAGAATACATCATATCATATAACTCCAAGCACATCATATGTTGGTCTATGCAGAATATACTTCTCTGGAAACAATGCATCAGCATCAGCAACATTTATAACCACCGCTTCCGCTGGTGGCGGTGGAGGTGGCGGTGGAGGTGCATCACACGGTATGGACAGTGATGGAGACGGTCTTACAGATGCAGAAGAACAATATTATGGAACAGACCCATATGATGTGGATACAGATAATGATGGATATACAGATTATGTGGAGATACAAAGTGGAACAGACCCACTTGACCCTAATAGTTATCCTGGTTCTAAAAAAATGGGGTTTACCTTCTTTGCATTTTTAATCGCTTTATCATTGATTGCATTGTTACTTTTTCTTTTTGTATTCTTATGGAAAAAAGATGACCAGCGTGATTTCCCATAAATACACATGTTCCCTTTTTTGCAAACAAAGTTTATATCTTTTTATTTTATACTATATTTAAAGGTATGGTGTAATATATGAGTTTTGAAACTAAACATATTAAAGGACATGGTCTAGGCACACGGATGGATTGGTTGTGTGTAGCCCATAAAGATGAAGGTTTTGGATTTGGAGATAGAAAAGCGATTACCTGTATAGATATGACGGTTCATGCACCAGAGCATGGTCGACCAAATGTTGTTTTTTCCACATATGAGAATAAAGGCATATCTGAAACACAGGTAAGGTTCAAACTGAATGAAGGTGCATATAGTTCTCCTGAACAGGTCGCTATGGCTAAAGAGATTATAGGTAATTGGGATAAACTGAAAAAAACCGATTTCCGTGAATTTGATGAAAAAATAAGGTTTAGGTGAAAAAATGGAGTTGAAAGAAGCAGAAAACATACTTGAAAGAGTAAAAAATGATAGATACCCACCGACAAACCCAATAGTTCTTAGTGAGGCACAATATACTTTAGCCAAAGCAGGTAAACCAAAACCTGCGGCTTGTATAGCACAATGGATATGGTCTAACGAAGGTGGCAACATAGATTTTGACGATTGGAAAAGAATATGTGAAATTGAATAGAGGTGCAGGGATGGATTGGATTGAAAAAGTAGGCAAAGACCTAAAATATGTCTGCAACGGGGGTATAACAAAAGATGAATCAGGCAACTATCATTGTAAGATGGATAATGGCGAGATAATCGCAAGTGTATCTCCTGGTGACAAAGTAAGGATGCTATCTGCATACAGGCGTGATGAAAGAACACCAACAAGAACACAGCATGTAAGGATGGAATCCTATTCTGATGAGATGGTTGTAACACGTAGTCTTTCAGGTAGCATAGAATTTTTACACAGAATGGGTGAAAGCCCAGAAGTCAGAATTGAACAAGATGGCAAAAAACTCAAAGGCATAAGTGTTGTTGCATCTAATCCTAAAGTGAACACTTCGGTCTATGGGTGGTTTTAGATGCCTGATATTGAATATTATCGCAGAACATGGGATAGAACTATTATCAGTGATAAATTCAAAAACAGTTTTGATGCAAATAAACAACTTTGTAAAGATGTCGGTGGTAAATACAGTAAAGAAAAATATTTTTCTGGTGAAGACCATAGAAACATTTGTGTTTTACCAAGTGGTTTAAAAGTTCTCGGCTGGAAGGATGGAAATCGTTTTGATATAATTGAGGATAAAAAAGACATAATTTTTGATGCTGATACTATCAACTCAATGGAATATCGTAATGATGAAGAAATAATGTTTAGATGGGGTGTAAAGGCACTCACAAAAAGCGAAGAAGGAATACATGGAAATGTAAGCATCAGTAAAAAAAGAGGTCTTGGTAACGTGGGAATAAGCGACTTCAGAAGTAGTTGCGATACACCATTCTTCACGATTTATAATAAGGAGGTTTATTTTTAATGAAAGATTGGGTATCTGAAATACAGGACAGGATGAAAAACGGCGATAACGCATGTACAGTTTTAGAATTATGTCATCTCGAACTTCGCAGAGGAATAGAAGACGATATGGAAACGTTGGAATACATTGATGAAGTCCCAGAAGATTTCAAATTCAGACAAGAGTTACTCGCAGAATTAGAGGATGCAATAAAAGTATGCAATGAATGGGGTGAATCATGTCAGGCACGTTGGGAAGAAGGAATGGAGAGGAATATTTCACGTTTAGAGAGGATGAAATAAATGTACCTTGATGATTTAAAAGAAAGTTACCAGTATTATTCTGATGATGATTTAGAATCATCATATATTGATGCTAACAGGACTGAAAAAAAACGCATAACAGATGAGTTAAATAGAAGACACGAAAAAACACTTAATGATGAAACTATGAAAGAACTGACAGGTTTAACAGATGATGAATACAATAGGATGATAGAAACTGGCAAAAGACATTGGATTTGGACAAACAACAGACTTAAATCATTACCATTTGAATGTCGTCATAAATTGATAGAGATGGCTAAAGAAGATGTTAGAATCTGCATTGATAATAATGGTATCAATGACCCGATTTGTCAAAGCATGGCTGAAGAAATGCAAGATATGGAGGTCTATCTTGGCTGATGTCTATGAACTCTCAAGAGGGCAAAAAGCAATAGTCTGTAGTGCTATGGCAGACTATTCAAATAAGGTTGAAAGAAAACTTGACCGTTTGCGTGAAAAGACCTTATATCATATAGGGTCTGGTGAAACGATTTCGGCAAACAGGGAACGTGATAGAACATTCAATGAATTAAAAATATGTTTAGAAACAATGAACATATTAAGATGTGGATAAAATGGAAAAAATATACATAGTAAGTAATCCAAATACGCTTCCTGCTAATTTCCAAAAAAGACAACCTCTTAGTTGGAATTATTATCGCCTTCAATCTGCCTTTGAAAAACGTGGGATAATATTAGAGTTAGTGAGTCAAGATAACAACTATGTTTTTGTTAGAGCATACAAACAAAATAAAAAAACCCGTATAATAGCAATATATAACTTGCATCTCTTAAATTTTGATATTAGACCTTATTATCAAGAAATAATGGAGGAGTTAGATGATAGAAAAAGGTAGTTTTTGGGATTATGAAGACCATAGTGAATACAAACCTAACTATGGGGATTACCATGTTATTTCAAAAACAGTTGAAGTTGACCAGATTATCCAGAACATGAGGAGTTCATTTGAATTATACAAAAATGATAAACATATCGCTGATGTGAAAAACAGTGATTTAGAGGTCATGCGTGGCATTGAATCCGTATTTCATAGAAGGCATAGGGAAACAGGGGATTTTTCAGAAAACGTAATAAACCTTGAAAAAGGAATAGTCTGCCGAGTGATAGAACCAACACATGGCAGGATTATAACAAGTTCAGGTGATAGACGGCTGATATGTGGAAATGAAAATGATGTTAAGATGACAAAAGATGATTGGGAATCAGAACAAAAACGGAGATGGTATTAATTAAAGATGTTGATTTGACAAACAGACAGAGAAATATCTTCCTTGCAGTAATTGTAGTTATTCTATTATTTTTTGGATTGTTTTATGTATATGTTGTGTCTGCTGAACCAGGAATTGATAACCCAATGCCTCCAGAAACACCACCTGCACCCGACCCACAGCCACCACCAAATGATGATATACCAGGTGATTTCAGAGGATACTGGCGACAACAAATAAAAATAGTTTATGCAGATGGTTCAGAAGAATTTGTAGAACAAGAAGGAGATACACTCCTTAGTCTGCATAGGTTTGGCAAAGAAATAGCATATTTCCAATATATTATAAAAATCAAAGTAGAACCAGCAACAGGAATAGAGCAGATATTCATGGTTCCAACCGAGATGAGAATAGTATTCAATGAAAACGGGTATATTACTAAAAAAGTGATAGAATATACAGATGTTGCAGGGGGATGGATACCAGCAGATAACAACTGGCATTTCTTAATTAAAAAAGATTTCACGCTTGAAATAATCAGTGGTGGAACAATACAGGTATCATGTGAACGTGGCGGTCCAGGTAACGAGATGCCATACTATGTGATAAACGAATATCAAGATACAAGTAAAAAATATTATCCAAACCTGCCTACACCTTTCTCGTTTCAAGTAGATGAACTTCCACCAAATGATGACTTCCTATATGAAAGCCAACTATCAGATAACAACATGCCACTAAGTCCATATATCCATATAAACAATAAACAATATGAAGCACCCCTTATCCAATCTTTCAAGATTGGGGCAACAGGTCCATATGAACCAATGGAACTGGATAGGATAGAAGTAAAAGGCACAGGCACATCTGCAACAGAAATGATGCTGTTTGGCTATTATTCTAATGGTCCAAACGGTCTGCCTTGGTATGCACCACCGTTGCCAACAACTATTGCAACAGTTCCATTACTCTCAAACGGCAATGGATGGCTTGTCGCAGACTTCTCAGATGAAAACATTGAAATCCAGCCAGGATATACTCATTCTATCTTTATAACAGGTGGAGGGACAAACACAAAAATATCATGTGGTTTCGAACCAAAAGGTAATCCCTACCCAGGTGGTCTTGTCGCTAAATATATAGACCCAGATGATAACTATCAAGGGAATACTTGTTATATATATTATGCAGTAACAGGTGGACAGAATTATGATTTAACATTCAAAATATGGGGTAATCCAACATGAGAGTAAACTTATTTGCACGTGGAAGAGAATATTTCGATACAATAATACTACTTGAAGAACTTGGGTTTGTCTGCAAAGAAAACTCTACTACAACATCTGCAATGTGTCTAAACTATGATACCCGTATGGCATTTCGTGTGAATCAGATGGATGACAGCGATAGAGATGGTGTCCCTGATGGTGAAGATTGTAAACCTTTTGACCCAGCGTATCATGGTGTTCTTTCACCACAGGTGGGGGATGTAGAACGAACATTACATGGATATAAACTGGATGATTATTATTTCAGTCATGGGGAATGGCATGTTAAACCTAATGCAAAACCAGTATTTAGAAAAAAACGTTTAAGTTTTATGAGGAAACAGAGAGGAGATGAAATATAGATGTCAAATAAATTTGAAGACCATATAAATAAAGGGCGTATCACCATTGATGAAGTAAAAAATATAAACCGAGAGAAAGGTTATCATTTTTTTGACTATGACACCATGCGTTTTTTCAATTCAAGGATTGAAAGAGATGCTCTGCGTTTTGGTCAACTCATTGATGATAAATATTTCATAACAAGTGAACAGTTTGTTCCATCACATGGTAGACCTGACAAACGAAAGTATACTGTTAGAAAATTCTATCCAAATACTGGGAATGTTAACACAATTGGCGAGTTTCAAGAGTTTTTGACAAAAAAACAAGCAAAAGAGTTTGCATGGTGTCTTGCAGACCATGATGAAAATGTAGAAAAATGCAGGATGTTGATAAAATGACGTTGATAGAAATGTCAGACCAGGGGGATATGTCTGTAGGTATCAGACCTGCACATATCGAAATTGATACTAATATGCGTTTTGAAAAAGATGAATACAAACAGTTCTACCATCTTGCTCGGGATTGGTTTGACCTTGGTGGCACAATAATGGTATGTATCGGTGAAAACAAAAACGATATGGAATGTTGGAATGGTAAAAGAGGAATATATGATAAAGAACCCATGTTCTGGAAGGAGGAATAACAATGCCTGATATATGGGTTAGAATGATGGAAGATGATGCTCAAAAAATAGAATTTTTGGAAACAAACCATAAACTACAACCAATGAGCAAAATAACATCAAAAACAACTGGTGATTTTGTAAAATTAAGTTATTTAGACCTTGTTGAAATGATTGGTTTCTATCGTTATCGCCACCCACCCTCACCAATGACTGCTGTTTTAGATATAGAATCTATGAATATCGCAAAATGTAAGATGTCTGATAAAAATAGAATAACATGTGAATTAAGGAGAAAATGAATGGAGGAATAACTAATGTCAAAATATTATGTAACATGTAAAAAATCGCTTGATACCTATCTTGGTGAAGGGTTGCCATCTGAAACGCATGAAAACCTATCTCTTGATGAGGCAAACAAATTATTTGATGATTGCAGAGATTGGGCGATGTTTTGCCGTATGGGAACTATGGGAGAAAATGATGAACCTGGTTTTATTGTAAGGGATTGGGTGTATGGTGCTGGTGCAGATTTTAATATCCGTGCAGATGAACCATATAGAGAAGAAAAAAGGAGGATATACTAATGAAGATTGGTGGAAAAACAGTTGGAGATATGAAGTTATTGCTTAAAGATAGACCTGATGACCAGATGATATGGCTTGAAGGTTTTGATTTCCATGTGTGTGAAACAGATGACGGAACATTAGACTTATATGGAGGTAAATGTCCATATTACATGAAGGAGTTGATGTAAAAATGAGTAAATTATATTTAACGGCTGATACCGATATGGTAAAAACATCTCGGACAGCAAGAGGGAATAGACGAATAGATGCAAGAATAGGATATAACCCTGGGGATTATTCTAAAAAGATTAGAACAACACTTATAAGAGAAGATGACAAACTAGAGTTAACAATATTTGATAAAGATAAAACCCTGCTGGTATGTGAGGGAACAGTTCAAGATGGCATAACACAATGTCAACCATATAGTCATGCAGGACCATATCCGTGGATTGCAACAAAATATCAAGGTTGAACATAATGACAAGGGATTTATGGGAAGCACTTGACACGCCTTCCTTATTTACCTGTCCAGATGTTTGGCATAACATTCCCAATGCTTCACAATGCAAAGAGATACAGACCAAAAGCAGTATGTTACAGTTTCATACTGGTGGCTTGGAAATAGTCAAATATGACCCAGAGATGAAATACTGGTCTGATAAGATATTATTCGGAGAACTTGTAGTCTTAAAACAAGGATACGAAGAATTTGAAGAAAAGATAAATAAAATTGAAGGATGTAAAGTATTAGACAGACATCCTCATCATAAAGAATGGAAAAATGAACCAGACGAAATGCATCTGCATTTCATGTGTCATGAAAATAATGAAACTAAATCTAACGCCCAGATTTGGGATATATTGAAAATGGTGAAAAAATGAAAAAAATAATAACCTCTTTGATAAAAACATTAGAACATAACCCAGAGCATTATATTAAACTAAAAATGTTTGGTGAAACACTCAAACCATGTGCGAGATGTTTCGGGCAATATGTAATAGGAGTTCCTTTCTACTTCCTTTTTGCATTTCTATATTTCGCAGGATATACTTTTGATTTCACGCTGATATTTTCATTATCATGGATACTTGCACTTTCAACGATAATGGATTGGGCATCCGTGGAGATATTCCATCTGCGAAAAGGACATAATACTTCACGTCTAATAACAGGCGGTATGCTTGGTATAGGCATATCAATGTATTTCTGGTTGCTACCTACAACATGGTTTATGAGAATATCAACACTATTGGTATATGCTTTCTTGTTCACCTTGTTAACATTTAGTGTCAGATGTAAAAAACACAACATTAATCCACTTGATGAAATAAGAAACATGAAACGCAATATCTGGGACACAAAAGACAGCATCTGGGATTTATTAACAAACCCCTCAAAAATATACTGCTGTAACTGTTGTGGACCTGGTTGCTGTTGCTGTCCGTGTGGTGCTGGTTCAAGTGGTTGCATGGCACCATTATGTTTAGTGTCATGCTTATGCTGTCCATGTCTATGCTGTCCATTAATAGGTGGAAGTGGCTGTGGTAGTTGCGGTAGTTGCGGTAGTTGTGGCTGTGGAAACCTCTGTGGCGGACAGAAAAAAAATTAAAAACCGAGTTTGCCTAAAATAAAACAAGGCATCAACTCATCATCATTTTTTTTAGATTGCAGAATCTTAATCAGATAAAAACCTTTTTTTAGAACTTTGTTTACATCTTCTTCATTGTATAACACTTTTATCTCTTTATATTCACACAACTTCATCTAACCTTAAATCATCTTTATGTTTTTTAAACTTTTAGCAGAGCATGTTGTAAGTATTTCATGTCCCTTTTTTGCACAAAAGTTAAATTATGGGAACTGCATTATTGCTTTATGGTCAATAAAACTAATATACTTAAAATTGTCCAAGTAAAATCAAAAGACCGTATCATTTTTCCAAAAGGTGTGAGGGATGAAATGAATATTGGGGAGGGCGACCATATAGCATTTCTGCGAGATGGAAGTCCTGGGATACGAGTTCAAAAGGTCAATTTTGAGGATTTTGATGAATAAACCCAAATGGAGGGAAAAGGGTTGAGTAGGCGATTAATATCCAAATCTTATGATACACTAGAAAACTTGCAAAAAAGTAAATATTATATTTTTGTGAGGGCAAAAGGGTTTGAAACAATAGGTATACTGACAAAAATAGACCATGTATATGATGGTAGTTGGGGTGTCATGCGTAAACTTGGTCTTGGTTTGTCTTTATCTGGTGAACCCTTCGAGGAATATCTTGACCGTAAAAACAAGAGAACAGGTGAACTTGAAGATTTAATCCAGATGGAAACAGATTTAATCGTTATAACAGCAAGGAATACCAACAGTCCTGATGACGACGATGATGAAAATTTTACTTACCTTCTTGATATTAATACATCTAATCATCTAAAAGATGAATTTGACCAGATGAAGGAACAAAAACGGATAAATAAAGCATTAGAAAAAAAACTCATGGAATCTATTAGAATGAAAGAAAGTTATATGCGTCAACTTGAAACAGCCCAGAGTGAGGCAAATAGTTACCGTGAAAAAATGTCAAATTTTGCAGAACAACTTGGACAGGCAAGAGCAAGAGCAGAATATTATCAGACACAGTTAAAACGTGAACAAATTAGACTATTGGAAATAGAAGGATTTTTAGGTGAACAACTTAAAGGTGCAACATCAAAAGGTGAACTACAGGGAAAAGATAGTGCAGATGTTATTTTAGATGCCGCTAAAAAGCGTTATGAGGCACAAAAGGAACTGGATAAGATAGGCATAGGGTCTTCAGAAGATTTTGTTAAACGGGATGACTTCCAGCAGTTTGAAAAGCAAATTTTCAACAAGATAGATAATATCTCAAAAGAACCATCTAAACCACCAACACCTGAAGCAAAGAAAGAGGGTGAAACTGTTGGTTAGTCTGCAACTCTATAGTCGGGGTGAAGCAAAAACATATATGGAAACACTTTTTATGCAGATTACAGACCGAAGATATGACGATGCACGAAAAACCGCTGTTAAACTTAAAAACTGTATGCTGAAATATTATCTTACACGAAATATTGATTGTGAAAACATTTATGAAACATTTAATGAGTTTGATTTTTTGTTGAGGACTTGTAACGGTCAACATAAACAAAACATCTGTTTTGATTTTTTGAAGACAATTAGGGCTATAAGTCATCTGTCGACAACAGACCCGTTGGATAGAATGTACCAACTATATGAGGATTTAAGATATGCCTATCTGCATCTCAGTAGAGAAAATGTGGAATCAATTTTGGATTGTTTTGATGAGATAAGAAGTCTGAAACCAAAGATGCAGGAACGAGGTGATACAGCATATAACTATTTTACATATGTTTTACAGAACATGGGTGAATGTGAAAGCATCCTTGTAGATTTAGTGAGCATCCAAGGGCAGTATCCTGATAAATCAACGATTAAAAGCACTCAATCTTCTTTCCAAAAACTTTTTTCATCTGTACAGAAAGTAATAGCACCACCAATTGTTATAAAACTTACACCAGTTGAACTCTCTCGGCAGTTGAGGTCGCATAGTCTTTCAGAGATTTCCCAGGCAACAGGGCATAGAGAAGAAGAACTACAAATCATGCTCAATCAGATAGAGATGGCAGGTGAAGAAGAATGAAGACAGTGGTAGAATTTATAGAACCAGAATGTCCATACTGCCGATATGTCTACTATTTTGTATTACGAGATATACAGGTGAGACGTATGGATTTAAACAGAAAGATGTCCCAACAAGGTTACAATAGATACATCCAACCGTTTGATATAAAAATTATAGACATAGTAGCAAATAGAGGATACAAAGAAGAACAATGGTTTCAATGGTATAGCAGAAAGATAGGTGGCAGATACACCCCTGTTATAAACATAGACGATGTAGGTTTTTATCTCTGGGGAAAAGAAAAACCAAAAGAATTAAAAACAGAAGAATTAAGTAGGACAGACCGTTTAAAAACAAAAATCATACGTGAACTCACTGAAACAGTTTTTGAGAAAGAACCACAACTATATGATAAAGAACTAATGATACTTGAAAGAGGGATAATATGAGGCGTTTTATGTTAACAAACAAACCTGGATTTGACCTAAAAGAGGCTGTAGAAAACCCTTCTTTTGAAAAATCAGTTATACAGGTCATAGATAATGATGGTACGATACTTGACGAAATACAATGGACACCTGTAACAGACTATATGTATTCACCTAAACCAACCCCGTCATATATGCGACCACATAAAATCAAGATGGAAACAGGAGAGATACAGATACCCCCTATTATTCCAGAGAACACGGTTACATCTGGTGAAAACCCTTTTATTCAGATTATATATCGTTTTACAAACAAACAGGAACGAAAGTTTGAAGATATATATCGTCATTTGACACAAGAGAAAAAAGTATTATCAGATAATAAAAAATCTATTTATTTTATAGAATTTCTTATAGATGAAATGTTTGAAGGAGATGAACTTGGTGGGTTGCTCATTGCAAGAGGCGATAGTTATATAACAGGTGTAAAACTTAAAATAGGGCGAACTATTATTCCGTTACATGCTGGGTATGACCCTTTCGAGTATGCTATTATGAATTATTCAGAGAAAAAAGGAACTGTTAGCCGTGATGAATTACATGAATTGTTGAGCATGTCAGGCAACAGATATAAATGGGCAAGATATGATAAAACCATTGAATATTATATCAATAAACTTTTAAAACAAAAAAATATTAAAAAGTTTGGAAAAGATTGGTATAGATATATTAAATATCCTGAAAGGATGACGTGATGAAAAATGAATGGAAGAAATAGAAAAATAGATTTTGAGGAAGACGAACTCAATAAATTGAAAATAGGGGAATGTATCGAGAAAGAAATAGATGGCGAGAAGATAATAGTATGTGGCAAAAAGATAGACAGAGAAGAGGATTATCAGCGATAATTGGCGTAATAATCCTTGTAGCAATCACTGTTGTTATTGCTGTTGCCATTATAGTCATCATAATATAAACAGAGATGTTGTCCAGTTTCTGGAATAGGAATATCGTTTATAAAAAACATATAATAATCAGATGCGTTTTCTAAACTATTCTGTTTCTCTCCAATTAAAATACTCCATAGTTTATAATCCACTTCATTAAAAGTGAAATAATCATTTGTATCTTCAACATCTATTATCCATCCCTTTATAGATAATTTTGATTCAGGTATCAGTGTGCCTTCTATATAGATGTAAACTACATATTAAGTGTTTATCAGGTGGAAACCTTGTGAAAAAACAACACATTCTTGCTTTTACAGGATTCCTAATTATTTTAGGAATGATAATGCTATGGACTATTGACGTTTCTGTAACTGGCATAATAGATGAAACAAGACAAGTAACCTTAGAAGAATATGGTATAGAGTATCATGTTCCTGGAAAGATGACAAATGGTTTTTTTAAAGTATCTCCTCTTTCAATGTATCATATTTGTTTGTATATCTTGATAATTATAGAATTTTCCTTCTTTCTATTGATACTCAAAAGTCTATTTTTGGGAAAAGTATAAAAGATGGGAAATCTATTCATTTTATATGGGTCTAAGAAGAACATCAAGAAGGGGCGAAGATGAGGTCATAATAAGACGTGACACATTAGATGCCGCTACATGCAGAGAGTTAGGTGGTGCATTTGATGAGGATGGTAAATGTGTCTTGCGTAAAAGAAGTGACCCACGGGACCCCGATGCTATAATATTAAAGCATGTAAATTATGTAAAAGCAGATACAAGACGAGATAGAGATAGAGATGAGTTTTAGGGGGAACTACATGAGGAAATTATCTCTTTTCGTAGTATTCATATTGCTATCTTGTGCGTATCCTGTTTATGCTTTAGAAATTACACCTAATAGTGTAACTGTCGATATACCATTAGATAGTTATATCACAAAAGAAATAAATTTTAACAACCCTGAAAATCATACTGTAAATATATCATTATCTTCTAGTCTACCTATTTCTTTCTCAAAAACATATTTTACTCTTGAGAACCATTCTTCTGAAAATATAACATTATATATCTTTGGAGAAGGCAACAAAAACGGTTTTATCACTGTAGAACATGATGGTGATACATCAATACTACCTGTAACTATAGATATATCACTAGAAACTACAAATGGCACTCTTATGATTTATCCGCATACTCCAAAGTCTGGTAAATCTTTTATTATTGCATTACCTGAACCATTAAATGTATCTGGTTTTATCTGGTTAAACGAAGAGATAATACCTATCGAATTTAAACATGGTTTCACGGTTATACAACTAGACAAAACAGAATATGGGGATGCACAGGTATGGATTTATAATGAAGGTTTCGTTCAAACTTTTGAAATAGATTGTGGTATAGAAGGTACTGTTTTTTTCAGCGTTCCATCAAAATCCGAAGTAGGTGAAATTACAGAAATATCATTGATGTTAGGCACTGTACCATTGAATAACGTTGAAATAGATGTTGTAGACCCAGACAACAATGAATATATTTTGGAAACCGATGATTCAGGACATGTTTACCCTATTTTGGATAAAATAGGAGAATGGACTATCAGAACAGTTTTTAGAGAAAGACAATATACAAAAAAGATTAATGTTGATTATAAATCAATGACTGTATCTATTAACAAGGAAACAGTTAATATTGGGGAATATGTTGTTATAACAACAGATGAAACAAATTGTGATATAAATATTAAAAGAGAGGGTGTTTCTAAATTTCAGACAACTGTGGTTGATGGAACATTAGAATATTCTCCTCTTGAATCAGGAACATATACTGTTACGGTGACAAGTGGTAACAAAAAAGGCAGTAGTTCTTTTTCTGTTAATGTCAAAACAGATGTAAGAATCTATGATAAAAACAACATGTTAACATCTGTCCTTAAACAAAACAATGAATATATTATTCAGATAGTTGATGATGACAATAATCCTATCACTATATATACTGAGATAATTGCTGAACACGTATATGATATTGAGAATGAAAATGGTGATGTTTTTACTATACCATTAGCAAATGGTGTGGGTCTATGGAAACCACAGATTTATGGTAATTTTAGATTAACTATTCCAGATATGGAAAATTATATTGGCAACATTATGATAATATCTATAGAGCAAACAATATCAGATACACCTTTTATACCTCAATCAAATGAAGATATGACATATGTTTATGTATTGATAGCAGTAATCCTAATAGTCTTTTTTGTCATACTTTTATGGTATTTAAACAATAAAGGAATAATAGATTTACCTAAAAGGAAAAAAAATATACCTGATAAACTTCTTTGAAAAAAGTTTTTAAATATATAACTCATTCTCTTTATTGGCAGGGATGCTTTTAATAAAGGCACTGGGATTAATTTTTAATCTCTCCTCACCACCTTCTCCCTGCCAATTACTCTCAAATCTATTTATCATTTTTAAACTTTCCCCTTTTTCCCAGTCTTCCCAGTTTTGCAAACAAGATTTAAATATATTTTTAATATTACTATAAATAGTTAGGAGATGTAAGATACATGAAAACATTAAAATTATTTTTGGGGCTATTAGTTTTATTTTTGTTTTTAATTGCTTTTGGGCTAATGGCAGAGGCAGGTATAAGTGTAGATGATACTGAAAAAACGATAACCCTTACAGGTCAGACCTATAACCTTGATGAAATATGGGCTGATGCAAATGTAGGCAATGATAATTTAACGAATTTTACTGATGGGACATGGAGATTGAATTATTCTTTGATTGTTGATGGCGATGCAGGTCTTGAGTTAAGCCCAACAGCAGGTCCGACAGGGTGTACTTGGCTTAAACTTGCTACAAAGAATGAGAGTGGAAAAGAGAACGCCTATATCAAAATAAATGGTGATGCATGGTTTAATGATACGATTGTATCAAGTTGGATTTTTGCAGATGATGATTATAACTATGAAGGGGAAGGGGATTTTAGACCATATATATTGGTAATCCCAGAAGATGCAGGGGATACCCCGTCATTGAAGATGAAAAATACTTCTATACGGTATCTCGGTTTTGATGAAGATGATAAACGTGGTGTTACATATGAGGTAGACAATATAGAAGAGGCACTTGTTCAATCAACTGGTTATGCTCATAATTGTACATTTTGGGAGAACTATATAGCAATGACGTTTAGTGCATGTGATAATATGTATATCACTGATTCTGCTTTTAACCATAGTTATGAGGCGGCTATTGTGTTGACAACAAGTGATAATGTTGCACCGAGGTCATCACATAACTGTTATGTTGGAAGTGATGAGACGTATACAACTGGTGTAGATGGACAGTTTGCAAAGGTTTACATCAACAATACTTGCAGTCGACTTGGTGCAAGTGGAATTGGAGATGGTATACGGATGGTGTCTGCCAATAATTTCACTGGTGAAGATATTGAAATTAATGATGTTGACGATATAGGTTTAAGGCTTTCAACGAATTGTAACAATCATACATGGACTAATCTTATAACATATGATTGTGGTGATAGTTCTACTGATTATCATATCTTTGTTGACACATGCACAAATATTAGTTTTACAGATAGCACTGCTTATTCAGCAGGTACAACTGGTTATGGTAACTGGCGAGTAGAAGATTCTTCTTATGTTAATACTACAAGATGTCGTGGTTGGGGGTCGAGTTATAGTGATATGTATTTTGGAACTTGTGACCATTGTACACTTATAAATAACACTTTGAATAATTCATTAAATGGAATGTATTTTTATAAAGGTCATAATAACACAATAACAGATTGTGTATCACATAATCATTCTAATGTAGACTTGATACTGCTTGGTTCCCCTTGGAACACAATAGTTCGTGGTTTTTTCAATGATAGTCTTTATGGTATAAAAATATATGATGTGTCTTCTGAGTTTTCATCTGATTATAACAGTGTAACACTTTCAGAGGTAAATGGTCAGGATACAGTTGGTATATCGATTGGTCTTGAAGGTGAAGACCATACACCAGACCATAACACGATTACTGCGACAATCGTTGGCGAATCAGATTCGATTGGGTTAGGAATATACAGCAGTTCAGCAAACAATACTATTACAACCACCACTATTTCTGATTGTGTTGGGTCAAATGGTAAAGGCATCCATATAGACGATAATGCGACCTATAATGAAATACTCTATACCACAGTATCGAATTGTAATGATAATATCTATGTTGATGGATGGGCAAATCATAACTGGGTAAATTCATCTAGTGCTAACCTTTCAATAGCAACAGGGAGTGGTCTTTGCCTCTCTGGTGCATATATACATAACAATAGTTTCAACAATGATTATTTCTGTACTAATGGATGGGGTCTATGGGCTTGGGCTGGTGTTACCAATACCAACGTCTATAACTACATAGAAGATTGTCATTTTACTGATAATACACAGGCAGGTTTAGATATTGGAAGAGTTACAGGTCCGCTATACATAACTGATTGTGTAATTACAGGCAATACAGGTAATGGTGCAGAAATAAGAAGTGGGGCAAATGTAGATTTCACACGAACATACTCCTATACTAATGGACTTTATGATTTCATCTTTGAAAATGATACAACTGTTGATTATATTGGTTCATATATCCTAGATGGAGGCGATACAGAGATAACCAATACCATAGGTGCAACATATGCTGATAATGCAGTAGACCATGACCCAGGGGATGGGTTATGGAATATAATGACCCGTCAGATTATTTCCCGTATAAGTGTAGGCACAGGGAATTTTATTATGTCTGCATGGTCGCCACCTTCTCTTATTCGTTGGACTGTGAGTGCAACCAATGGGGCTGTATATACTAAAGTCGGTGGTTTAACAGATGCTACAACTTATAGAAAATATATTGGTTCAAACTATGAAGGAACATATAGGTCACACGCAGATACAATGCTTAACTCTACTTATATAGCATGGTTTAACTATAGTGGTGGCTGGTCTACTAAACTTTTCAAATTGACAACAGTTGCTGAAAGCACTGGCACAGGTGGAGATACAGGTGGTGGCACAGGTGGAAATGATTTAATAATACATGTAATGTCAGGGGGTTCAAATGTTGCAGGTGCAACAGTATCAATATATTCGTCATCAGGTGCATTAGTTGATGTAGGGACAACAGGCAGTAATGGAATGTATACCGCATCATTATCAGATGGCAATTATCAAATAACTGTTACAGCATCAGGATATAGAGTAACAGAACAATCAGTTGTTGTAAGTGGTGATACATCTACTATCATAGAATTGTTGGCAACAGAACTATTAAACATATGGGTTATAATAGGTGCAATAATCATTATAGCAATCATTATATTTGTCTATCTCTATTATACTAAGTGGAGTTAGATGAAATATCCTGATACAATAGCACTATACAGAGGAGTATCTAAAGAAGAAGCAGATATTTTTTATAAGACAGGTAGAATACCAGCAAGTAAACGATATGGTGGCGTTTCTCATTGGACAACAGATAAAAACAGAGCAAAGCGTTATGATGATATAGTATTAGAGATACATGTTGAAGTAGATGAAAGAATAAGCGAGATGACAAACTCTCCAATCTATTACCCAGAATTAAAAAATAGAAGATTTAGGAAAGTAGGGGGAACAGATTATGTCCTTACAGTTTGATAGAGATACAAAACATGCCATTATTTTTTCTATTCCATTAATAATTTTTTTACTTTTTATGTTAATAATATGGTCAGGTGCATTATCAACAGGTGTATATGCTGATGTCAATGGTAGATTATGTCAAAGAGAATGTCCCACTGGTTCAGGTATGGTTCTTGCGTTAAACTCCCCAGAGTTTGGAATGGTTTATTTGTTAGAAGATGGGAATTATATATTATCATTCACTAATTGTAAGATTGGAGATACAATATGGGTTTTTGGAAGACTTGGTGAAATTCAATCAGGAGATAAATTCTATACTACATTAGAAATCACACAAAAGTAATATATTCCCGTTTTCCCGTTTTTCCCCTTATTCCCATTATTATAAACAAACTTTATATAATAATATGATATTACACTTATTAGGAATAATTTAATAGGTGAAAAAAAATGTGGAACAACTGGTTTAAAATGGGAAAAGGCGGAAGTTACAACGGATACATAAAACCAAGAAATCCAATCTCCCGAACATCCTCTGCTCAAAGGTCACAAAGAGCAAAGTTTAGGAGTGCGGCTATTGCCTGTAAAGGCAAATCACAATCAGAGTTTTTACAGTGCATGTCTGAAAGACTTTAAATAAAACCCCTCTTTCCTTTCCAATTAAAAATATACATAAAATCTTTCTTTATTTTATCATAAGTTTATTTGTATCGAGAATAAACCTTATCCTCTTATTTTTTCCCAATATCGTTTTTTTATCAAGAAATTGTTGAATTATTTTTTTATCTTTTGCCTCTTCGAGTGTTGATATATATTCATCACCTGTTTCAAATAAAATACATTTAAAGTTATTATCTATCATACAAAACATGGTATTGTTATCTATTTTTACCACTATTTTGTCTATTTCTATGTCGTCTGTTCTTATCCTTATTAATTCAATACCTGTTATTTTGAAACCTATATTGTTAATGAAGTAGAGTTGCTCGGTTTTATCCATTACACCTTCTAATATTATTTCATTGTTTTCTATGTAGCAGACGAGTTCTTTTACATACTGTTCTTTTCCTTTTTCAATACCAGATATTACAAGGTTTTGTATCATCTCTTTGTTTTGTGTCATAAAATCATTAAGGTTGGTAACGGTTATCTGTGGAATACATTTTTCTTCTATAGACCCTCTATATTTAAAAAATGGGTCTTTCTTGTTACTGTTTTTTCCATTTTTGAATTTCTCTGTTATCCTTTTTTCTAAATCCATTTTAATCACCTAATATCAGGTTCTGTATGATTTTGTCTTTAAACATGATACTTTTTTTAATGTGTTCTGTTGTTATATTTCTTTTTTCAAGTTTTGCCATAGCATAGGCAATCCGTAGTATGCTTTCTTCAAGGTTACGGAAACTAATCGGGTCAATATTAGTATGTGTTTTTAAGATATACATCTGTATCATTTCAACGACTTTTGATAAATCCTCTTCAAGTATAGTCGGTTCAAAATCTTTAATCCACTCAAGATATGCTTTTAATACTGCGATTTCTTGCTCATCTGTTTGTCCTATAAAGTTTTTTACAAGGCGTGGTGTATGTTTTGCTCTTTCTTCTCTTGGTGGTTTTGTAAGACTAAATATGAAATCAAATCGGTCAAGAAGTGGTCTTGTTATACGGTCTATTTCATTTGCTGATGCTATAGCCCTTATTTCAGCCCTAAACTTGTTTCTCTTCCTGCCCTTAACAATCATGTATTCTCCCTCTTCCATTGCCTGTAATAGCCCATTCTGGTCTTTTGCGTTCATTTTATCAAGTTCATCTATGCAGACTACGTTACCATCATATTCTGCCAGTAGACCAGGCGTTATCTTGTTCCCTCTTGCATCTCCGACAAGTCCTGTCTTACTGGTCATCTCTGCATTTATTTTTACACCCTGCACATTTTTTTCAATCCATGATAAAAAAACGGTTTTTCCAGTTCCAGCACTACCCCATAACAATTCATGTAATCTATGACGGCAACGGATGTCAACTTCTGTAACAAGCAATAGGAGTGTTGCCTTTCGTATCATATCATATTCTTCACCTACAAGTTCTGGGCATAAATATCTTGATAAAAACTCGAAAGGTTTTTTTTCCTCTGCGAGTTGTTTAAAAAGTTCTATTGTTTCTTCTTCAAGTTCCATTTATCTGCCTCTTTTTGCTCTTTTGTAGTTTTTAATTAATTGTGGATAAACATTTGAATTTAAAAAATGTTCTTCAACATCTTTTTCGCAGTATACCACCCATCCACATTTTGGGCATAGACCGTTTTCTTCTTCATATCCGTAATAGTTACAGTGTATGCAGAACCATCTTGTTTTTGTTTCTCCATATAACGTGGTTTGCATTTTTTTACATGGCTATATCAAGTTCTGGGTCGTAAGGGTAAAATGGTTCGTCTGCTCTTCGTTTTTTAAACTCTTGGTATTCCTCAATCATATAGAAGACCTTTTATTTTTTCCTCTTCAACATTTATTTCGTTTAGTTCTCTTAATGGTATAACTTTTTGTTTTTCGGTCAATGGTTCAGATATTATTTCACCATGTAAATAGTTTGTTAATGGCGAGAGATAACATCTGAAACCTGTTTTCCCCTTCTCTGGTATTATGATATAGGGTATCCTTGCATTATGTAATGCTTCAAGTAATTCCATGTTTATGGGGTATCCCTGTCTTTTTATGTAAAAATGTTTAGATGGGATTTTTAGATGTGTTATAAACGCTTTGCTTTCGGTTTTTGGTAAATCTATAACTCTGCCTTGATATTTCCATGTATGTTCTGGGTTGAATACTTCTACATAGAATTTGTTGCCTTTATGTTTAATCACATAAACTCCCTGCAAATTCCATTATTTCTTCTCTTTCATCTTGTGAGATGTCTGAACACCATAGAAGAAAAATATCTAATTTTTTTAATCCTTGTTTATTCATCTTCCATCTCCTTGTTGTTATAACAACAATTATTTTTCAGTTAATAAACTAATCAAGTAATCGGCATTTCTTTCTATAATCAGGTTCTCTGGGATAAATTTTTTTAGGAAGTAATCAGCAAGTTCACGACCACGACCACCTTCGCCACTGAAATCTGTTGTGCCACCACAGACATATATCACACTGTCCATGTCGCTTTCTAATTCTATACCGAAATACCACATATTCTGCAATCTATATATTTTACTCAAAATCTGGGTCTTATCAATATTTGTTACTGTATACCATCTATATCCATGTTTTGGATTTAATCCTTCATTTATCTTGTCTGTAACAACTCTAATCCATTGACCAACACTTGCAGTATACCCGTTTATGCCTATCCATATCACTTTATTTGACATCTTCTTTTTAGTGATTGGCACTCTACCGTAATGACTTTTTTTCTCTACGATTTCAACTATTTTAGTATTTAGATTTTCCATTCCTACATAATCTACCATTTCTTCATCTCCTGAATTTTGTAATGCACTATTTCGTTTATTTATTTTTTGTTTAGCAATTGTGATAACTTGATTTCTATCTCTGCCAATCTATGTTCAACATCTACTTTGCTTTTTTCTCTTAAACTGTTATTTACTTGTTCCACAAGTCTTTCATATTGTTTTTTGTTGAACACTCTCATACCTAATTCTTCTTCATAGTTCTTGACAATTTCTAATGCTTTTTTCAACTCTATAAGTTCTTTTATTTCCATTATTTTCACCCTTTTTATATTATTTATTTTTATTTTCATCTTTCCAATCTTGAAATGCAAAACTTACGCAATCCCCACAACTGCATCCATCCATACGGTCTATGATGTCATTTACTATCCCTTCATCTATTGGGTTATCTTTTAATAATATTTTTATGTCTTCACCTGACCACGTTAGAAGGGGCATGTTTTCTGCTATCGCTACATCTTCAACTTTTATTTCGCCTTTTGATAGTTTTTCTAATTCTTCTATTGTTACTAAATATCTCATAAAAATTCTCCATTAAAAAGAACATCAACATTCACTTCAATGTTATCATAAATCCAATCGTGAATATCAGCATAAATGTCTTCGTCTTCATCTTCTATATAGTTACACTGGTCTATACCTGTTTCATCTCCTATGAGTGTATATGTAAAATTTGCTTTTTTCCCTCTTTTTTCAAATTCAACATCAACATATACATCATTATAGAAATGTTTTTTTACAGATATTATTTTCATTTCATCTTTCATGGGGCAATCCCTCTCTCGATATAAGTTGGTTTGCCATCATGTTTGTATATCTCGTTTTCGATAAAATCCTCATCTTTAAACAATAGTAATATTTGTTCCAGATACCATTGTTTATGATGTCCACCGTCTGTTATCATTCCATCAACGCATAGTTCAACAACCTTTTGTTGTCTTGGCATAGTTTTCAAATGCTTCATAAATTCCATGTCTTCTGCTTTTTTCATTTTTTTATCACCTTAAATACCCATTTATAGATGCTGATTATTATCATGGTGGCTAATCCACCTGCAAACCCTATCAGAGTTACTTCTATTGGTGTCATTTTAACACGTTTGAAACATTTTGCTGAAATCATCTCTAAATTCAAGGGCATTGTTATGATATGCTTTTAACAGATTGATTGCTTTTCTCAAATCTCCATGACTTTTATCACATATCGTATCAAGATTATTATCATCTATCGTAATGTTCTCATTACTGATTATAACCTGTAATCTTTTTTTCATGTCTGCAACAGAAATCGGATTGAATGTAAATGTGATACAACGGCTTTTTATTGCAGGGATTATATTGCTATCATCATTACATGCAAATATGATTTTAGCCATGTGCGAATAGTCTTCAAGTGGCGTTCTCATCTCTTCTTGTGCCTGTTTAGAAAGTGTTTCACATTCTTCTATAAAAATCAGTTTCCATGTCCCATCTATTGAAAGATGTCGCATTGCAGGTATCACTTCATCATGTATGAAATCTTTACCACGTTTGTTTATATCACTTGGGCTGAATTTAATTATGTTTTTGTTAAACTCTTTTTCTATTGCTTTTACCAGTGTTGTTTTTCCTGTCCCACTTTTACCAGTAAATATGCAGTGGTCTATATCATTAGTATCCAAGCATTTTTTGAAATAATTGACTACTTTTTCTTGTCCCACTATCTCTTCAAAACTTTGTGGTCTATATTTTTCTGTCCACATTATTATTCCTCTTTTCCTTCAGGTTCTGGAAATTCTGCTATTTCTTTTGCCATTTCCCAGATTTCTTTTCTTGCCCCATATTCCCAATCACTTGAAAGGTCATCTAAACTATCCCAATTATCAAGGCAATCTCTTAAATCCCCTGCTGTATTTTCAAATCGGCAATAACTCATGTTTGACATTTTTTTATTCTCCTATTATGTTCTTCGATTTCTTTGAAGTGGTTTAACACTAAATGAAGATGAAAAAATAATCCAAAAATATCAGATAGATAAATTTCATAAAAAAGGAAGTAAAACATTTGAAATCCACTTCAAGACAAGTCTGCATTAATACACCTGTTCTATATCTGTTATATCCCATCCATCCATCAATGTTCCAGATGTAAACCCTTCTCTGATTAGATTACCTAATTTAGACCAATAGACGATTAATTCGTTAACATCTTCTGCTTTAACAGTTAACTCTATCATTTTTTTATTCACTCTCAATTCTTGGGGCAACTAAAAAGACGTGTTTTTCATCTTCTTTCTCTTCGATTATGTATACAGGATTATCTGTGCTAAAACGGATTATTATTTCACCTGATAAATCTTTTAAGACACTACTTATGAAATCTATAGAAAACATTGCTTTGACAGGATATTCAGGTGTATGTAATTCTTTTATTTTGCCGATTGGTTCGTTTAATTCGTCAATATCTCCTTCAACATTCAACCATAACTGTTTATCCTTGTCAACGATAAATGCAAAATGGTCTGAAATTTTATCTGCGACACTCATTATTTTTTTGATACGGTCTGTTTTATCTGTCTTTAACTCTATACAAGGTTTCAGGTCAGGCATCTTTGGTTCAGGCATACCCCTTACATCAATCAATCCAGATTTATATCTGTCAATTTTTAGTCTACCACTACCATCATATTCTATAGTTACTTTTTTGTCTGCTAATGATAACGGGTTCTGTATTCTCTTTACATCTACTCCGATTTTAGTATTCACATTGACTTTATACTTATCAAAAAGTTTTTTGCTTATAAAACCTTCATACAACGCCACATGCGAATTATCTACTATACGGGTATACAACCCTTCCTTCTTGATTTCTAACGGCATTTCCTCTATAAACGGGGATGCTCGGCTAAATATTTTATTGAATATAGACTTGTCGCATTTTAGTTCAATCTGTGGTTTGCTATTCACTTCTTCTTTATTTTCTTTTTCTTCTTTAGGCATTTTTATCTTCTCCTTTCAGGGATGTTAAGTTTAGAGAAATAGAAGAGATGGAAAAATGGAAGGGATGGGATGCACACACTTCCATAATCTCCCTATTTTTACTCCCTTAACATCACCTGAATTTTATTTTTATACCATTACTTTCAGGATGAAATAGAGATACTTCATGTTCATTATTTTGGCTATCTCTTGTAGTGATTATAATCCCATTACGCATACTTGATATTTCTATTTCTATAATAATCATAACAAATCATCACAATATACAAATCTCTTTTTTTCTTGTTGTGTCATCTGTGCCTCTTGTTCTGCCTCAAATTGTTTTATTGCTTCTATTTGCTCTTTTGTAAAACACATTTTTACCCCTCATATTTGTAACTTGCCTTTTCAATCCCAACGATTGTTCCACATTCTTGACAACGTAAATCAACTTCAATTACATTTATCGCCTCTAAAAGATTATGTTCGCATTTCTCTTCGGTCATTTTATCCCTTGATTATACCTTGACTACCGAAATAGTCATAAAATTGTTGCTGAAAGTCATTCCAAAATTCAGTTAGCATTTCTGAAAGCAAAATATTTTTCACATCATCATCTGCTTTCGCTAATGCGATTATGTTATTTATCTCGGCATATTCTGATTGTAGTAATTCAAGGTCTTTACAAGATAACTTAAATATACCACCTTTACTAAACTCTTTACTTATGGTTTTACATTCTACCATGTTTTTCATCTCCTGTATTTTTTCATAATACAAATTATATATTTAACTCTTTCAGTTTAAAATCCTTTTAACTGTGCAAATTCTAAATCCTTTATCTGTCTGTTTATTGTATGCAATTTCACACATTACATGTCCATCATTTGTAATCTTATCTTTCGCTATCTGACTTCTTTTACCTGCAAGGTTCACTCTTTTATTCTTTTCAGTTAATAATACTATACCTGTTTCAGTGTCTTCATAATCTGTAAATTTAAC
>Ga0272442_10000580_pt1 | contig 57388 bp, 47 predicted proteins | sample SSMForm2O_FD_200262 | JGI IMG/M metagenome (GOLD analysis project Ga0272442, IMG submission 200262) | Marine sediment archaeal communities from Little Sippewissett salt marsh, Falmouth, MA, United States - SSM-Form-2O | ecosystem: Environmental > Aquatic > Marine > Wetlands > Sediment ...
CGCGCGAACAACCGAGAGGATTTTCTCCCGGACCGCTGGAAACTGCTCCGAGAAAACCAGAAAACTCAATAGCAAACCACGGGCCAGAGCTCTGGCGCCTACGGGGTGTGGTTCAAGACACGCTTACCCCGCAGGTGCTGCTCGATGCGCTCCTTCAAGGGCAGCACCGCGTCCAGCGTCCGGTACAGCCGGCTGTCGGTGACCTGCTCGACCTTCACCCCCAGGAAGTCGGCCAGCACCGTGCGCTTGTACCATCGACCCTCGATATGCAATTCACTCGCCGGCTCGAGAAAACGGGCTATGGCGATCACGCACGCCATCAAACCCCACGACACCTCTTCCCGCCCGGGCACCAGCTCCCGCTCGAGAAACTCGTCCAGACACAGCGTGCGCCAGAGCGTAAGCGCCAGGTACACATCACCGAAGTCCCGACTGCGACTCACCCGAACACCCTTGAGCCTGACCTCCACCTCCTCAGGTACGGGCTCGGCTCCAGCCTCACCCTCGGGCTCGAACAGACTCATCTGCCGCGCACGCTGCGCAGACTTCCCGTCCAGCGCAGTCGCCAGCCGCCCCCAACCCTTGCGCTCCGACTCGCTCAGCTCGCCGAGATACGCCACTACCCGATGACGTGAACCTACACTCGTACGATACGACTCCACCAGCTGCCAATAGACGTGACCCTTGCCATTCTTCCGGCGCCGACACGCCTTCAGAAACATTCACACTCTCCGCCCCCCACGGAAAGTATTGACCCGTCTCCTCGCTATCGCAAGACACAAGGTCTAGACTACAGCGCCCCCCAAAACTGAAACCCGTCTCTGCGCCGCTATGACCCCGATTTCAGATACTACTACCCCGAATTAGACCAACTTTTCTGGTTAACTGACGAACTTGGGCTAGTCGCCGGCAACCCTCGGACTGCTCGGAGGACCAATAGAACGGGGCGGCCTTTCGGTCGCCCCGGTTGCGTTCTGGAGCGGGCGAAGGGGTTCGAACCCTCGACCCCGACCTTGGCAAGGTCGTGCTCTACCACTGAGCTACGCCCGCATCTACCCCCGAGTGTACCTCGAGCCTCAGCGATGTCAAGCTCTCCGAGACGGGAGGAAGGTGCAGGGCGGCAGAACGACCCGGTCCACCGGACTGCTTCCGGTCTTCCAGCCTTGAGACCTTCCCGTCGAGCAGACGCGGGTGCTCCAGCCCCGTGTGCTAGAGCCGTCGCTTCCGCCGCCGGCCCACGCCGCGCAACAGTCGCTTCCTGCGCGGGGGCCTGGGCTTCTCGGGGTCCTCTTCCTGGCCGCGCTTGGAAACGAATGCGACGTAAGGATGGTCATTTACGGCCGTCAGCTTCTTGCGGATCAGCTTCTCGATGCGCCCCAGCGTGCCGATCTCCTCAAGCCCGCAGAGGCTCATGGCGATCCCGCTGGCGCCCGCCCGCGCGGTGCGACCAATGCGGTGAACGTAGGACTCGGGAGCGTCCGGCAGGTCGAAGTTTATGACGTGCGAGACGCTCTCGATGTCGATCCCGCGCGCGGCGATATCGGTGGCCACCAGCACCCGGGCCCGGCCGGCCTTGAACCTCTCCAGCGCCCGCTCGCGCGCGGCCTGGCCCTTGTTGCCGTGGATCGACTGGACGTTGATCCCGGCGCGCCGCAGGTGGCGGGCCACCCGGTCGGCGCCGTGCTTGGTCCGCGTGAATACCAGCGCGCGGGTGATGGCCTCGTCGGTCTTGAGGAGGTGCTCGAGCAGGCTGCGCTTGTCGCTGGCGGCCACGAAGTACAGGCGCTGATCCACGGACTCCACCGTGGTGGCCGTGGGCGCGACTTCCACCCGCACCGGATCGTGGACCATGGAACCGGCCAGTTGCGCGATGTTCGCGGGGATGGTCGCCGAGAAGAAGAGCGTCTGGCGCTTCTCGGGGATGGCCGCAACGATCCGGCGCACGTCGGGGATGAAGCCCATGTCCAGCATGCGGTCGGCCTCGTCCAGCACGAAGACCTCCAGACCGCGCAGGTTCACCAGACCCTGGCCGTAGAGATCCAGCAGTCGCCCGGGCGTGGCCACCAGCACGTCAACGCCCCTGTGCAGTTCGCGGGTCTGGCTGATCTGCTTGACGCCGCCGAAGATCACCGTGTTGCGCACGTCGGTGTGCCGGCCGTAGACCGAGAAGCTCTCGCCGATCTGGGTGGCCAGTTCGCGCGTGGGGGTGACCACCAGGGCACGGATCACGTGATGCCCGTGCCCCCGCCGGCGCCTGCAGGTCGCGAGCCTCTGGAGGATCGGCAGCGCAAACGCCGCGGTCTTGCCCGTGCCGGTCTGCGCACAACCCACCAGGTCACGGCCGGCCAGCACGCGCGGCACGGCCTGCACCTGGATGGGCATGGGCTCGAGATACCCCTCTTCGGCCACCGCCCGCTGCAGCGGCTCGATCAGTCCCAGGTCTGCGAAAGTAGTCGTCAAAGGGTCGGCGTGGAAGACAGGTCAGGGATTCGCAGGACAGGCAAGGAGAAAGGTCAACGGAGACCGCGGCAAGTGCGAGTTCATCTTGTCAGTCTCACTCCGTGTCGTTGTCGAAATCCGCCGTTCTCCTCTCTCCTTTCTCTGCTGTCGTGCTTCTTCTATCCGGTGTTCACTGCAGGCCGTTTTCCAGCGGCCAACGGCCTGCTAGGCCCAGTGCATCTTGCCGGGTTGCTCGCGGATGATCACGCCCTTGAGGAACTCAACCGCCTTGGTGAACCCCTCGCCGGTGCTCATCAGCGAGTCCTCGTGCTCGATGCTGAGAACGCTGTCGTAGCCGGCCAGGCGCAATTCGCTGACCAGGGCCTTCCAGAAGTCCTTGCCGTGACCGTATCCCACGGTCCGGAAGATCCAGGAGCGCTTCAGCTCCTCACCGTAGTGCTTGGTGTCCAGCACACCGTTGACCGCGGTGTTGGCCGCGTCGACTGCCGTGTCCTTGGCGTGCACGTGGTAGATGCAGCCGGCCAGCTCGCGCACCGCACGCAGCGGGTCGATGCCCTGCCAGAACAGGTGACTGGGATCGAAGTTGCAGCCCAGCACCTTGCCGCAGCTCTCGCGCAGGCGCAGCATGGTCTCGGGGTTGTAGACCACGAACCCGGGGTGCATCTCGAAGGCCACGCGGATTCCCGTGTTGGAGGCCTGCTTGGCTTCGGCCTTCCAATAGGGGATGATCTTCTTGGACCACTGCCAGTCGAGAACCCGCAGGAAATCCTCGGGCCACGGGCAGGTCACCCAGTTGGGAGCCAGCGCTCTCTCGCTGTCGCCCGGGCATCCCGAGAAGGTCACGACCACGCCGATCTTCAGGAGTTTGGCCAACTTCAACGCGTTGCGCCAGTTCTGGTGGTGTTCCTTGGCAACCTTCTTGTCGGGGTGCAGGGGATTGCCGTGCACGCTCAGCGCGCTGATCTCCAGGCCCCGGCCCTTGATCTTGGCCAGGAACTCCGTCCGGGACTTGACGGAACTGAGCAACTCCTTGACGGGAACGTGTGACGAACCCGGGTAGTTGCCGACGCCCAGTTCGACGGCCTCGATGCCCATCTGGCAGAAGTAGTCGAGCAGATCGTCAAGCGGCTTCTGTCCGAAGAGGACAGTGAATACTCCGAGCTTCATAGCGGAACTCCTTCTCGCCATCCATTGCGACCGGCCGAATCTACATCCGCGGGGAAAGGCGGGCAACATCGTACCCCCAGCCCAGGAGGCTGTCAAGAATGGGGCACGCTTCGCAAAGCACTGGCCTTATGCCACTTGCGCCATGCCGGTGGAATTGGTGCAACGAATGATTCTCAAATGCTGCGCGCCGACTTCCAGGCTGTGTCCGCGAGCTTCTCCCCGCCGGGTCAGCGGCAGTGCGGACAGGCGCCTCTACCCGGATGGTCCTGAACATCATCGGAGGCCTGCGAGCCGGGCGCGTCCGAGTGCGATTCGCTCTCGCAAGCCTCATCTTCGCAACGCGTTACGGACTGGCAGCAGCCGGAGCCGCAGTCCGGCTCGACGCCGTCTGCCGGCGCGGGCGGCCTTGCCGCTGAGTTCCGCCGCGAACGCCAGGCCATCCAGCAGGTCACGAGGCGCAACCTCAGGCCGTTGGCCAACAGCAGCAGAAAGGCGACCGTGCTGCCCAGCATTGCGGCCTCGAGCCACGGCGAGCCGTGGTTCTGTCCGCCGAGCTCTGCAACGCTGGCAGCGATCCTGTCGCCCGCGAGCGCGTCGAGACCGAATCCCAGGAGCAGGCTGGTCCCGAGCATTGCGCTCAGGTAGATGGCCAGCGAACGCCTGCCGAGAAACCTGCCGACGGTGGTCATCGTCGCGATGTTGGTTGCCGGCCCGACCAGCAGGAGCACCAGTGCCGCACCCGGGGAAACCCCCTTGGCCACCAGCGCGGCCGCGACCGGCGTGGAGGCCGTTGCGCACATGTACATCGGCGCGGCCACCGCCGCCATGAGCAGCATGGGCAGGATCCCGGATCCGAGGTTGTTCTCCTCGAAGAACTTCGGCGGCACCAGCGCCCCGATTACGCCGGCAAGCCCCAGACCCAGGACCAGCCAGGGAGCCAGGTCGCGCATCAGCGTCACAGCACCGTAGCGAAGCGCGCTGCAGAATCCTCCCTTGCTGCCCGTTCCAGCGGAGTGACCGGCCTGGCACAGCCCGCAGCCGCACTCGCCTTTGCCCTCGGCGTGCGTATCGGGCGCGCCGAAAAGCGCCTCGCCCGTGCCGGCGACCACCGCGGAGATAATCGCCGCCAGCGGACGGGCCACGGCCATCAGCGGTCCCATCAGCGCCCAGGTGAAGGCCACCGAATCCACGTTGGTCTCCGGCGTCGAGATCAGGAAGCTCAGCACCGGACCCCGGCCGGCGCCCTCCCTGCGCAGGTAGAGCGCGGTGGGGATCACGCCGCAGGAGCAGAGGGGCAGGGGAGCGCCCACCAGCGCCGCCCGGAGTACCGCCCCGAGACCCGCACCGCCCATCGCCTTGCGCACGAATCGCGCCGGCAGGTAGACGTAAAGCAGTCCGGAAACCAGCAGGCCGATGAGTATCCACGGCGCCGCCATCTTGACGGTCACCCAGATCGAAATCGCAATGCTGACTGTCCAGTCAGGCACGGCCCACTCCCTCTCCACGGCACCCGGCCGCATATCTTAACACGTCAGAGGATCTTGCGGTACTCCCACCTTGTTTAACCGCGCGCAGCGCTGCCGAATTCCACCCCCTCCAGCCGCCCGGGAGGGTCTCGAGGTGCGCACGAAGTTGATAAATCGGGAGCAGTGCAGTAGAGTACCGTTGTCGTTGCGGGGGACATTGATGTCAGACCACGAAGCACCGCTGGAGGAATTTCCCACTCCTCGCGATCGTGCGTTCGGTGATATTGTGGTGGACATGGGGCTGGCCAGCCGCCAGGCGGTCGAGAAGGCCCTTGGCCTCCAGGTCCAGTTCGCTTTCAGCGGCAAGGAAGTGCCGCCGCTTCCGCAACTGCTGGTCGGCCAGGGTCTGGTGACCGTCGCGCAGGTCAAGCGCGCCCTGTCCAAGCTTCGGGAAGCGGCCGGTGACCGGCCGCAACTGGCGCCCGACTCGGCTTTTACGAATACCAGCAAGACCCTTCCGGCGATGGATGACGTCGGCTCCCTGGAAGACGGCCCGCGAATCATCATGCCCGCCTCGGCACTGAAGCAACCGCCGGAGCCCGAAGCGGGGAAAACCGGCGGCAGCGCCCTGAAGGCATCCGCAGCGCTACCTTCGGTGCCGCGCATCGAGCACCAGCAGGAACCCATGCCCGACACCGGCACGGTGGAGATAGTCATGCCGGTCGGAGGCGGCCGGGACGCGGCGGTCCAGAAGCCCGGCAAGCCTGAAACCGCCTCGGCACCGGACCCCGAGCCACCCCATCCGGTGCCGGCCACCAGTACCAGTCCCAGCGAGCCGATCAGCGGGTACAAGCTTCTGGCGCGGCTCAGCACCGACGACACCGGCACGATCTTCAGAGCCAAACAGGTGGCCATGGACCGCCTGGTGGCGCTCAAGGTCCTTCCCCCGAAGATGACCGCCGACCGCGCCTTCGTTGACCGCTTCCTGAAGGAGGCGCGCGACGCGGGGCAGTTGAACCACCCCAACCTGGTCCGGGTCCACGAAATCGGGCACATCGGCAACTACTACTTCTACTCGATGGAACTGGTCCAGGGCCAGACCGTGACCCAGAGCATCAAGCAGGGCGGGCGCATGCCTCCGGCCCGGGCCCTGCAGGTAACGCTGGAAGTGGTCAAGGCCATCGAACACATGGACTCCAGGAATCTGTTGCACGGCGAGATATCCCCGGACGCGGTGAGGCTGACCGATGAAGGCGCGGTCAAGGTACTGCTCGCCGGGCTGGGACGCTCCCGCAGTGACAACACCCGCTTCCTGGTGAACGAGCGCTACCACTACGTGGCCCCGGAGCGGGCGATCTCGGACCAGTTCGACGTTCGCGCCGATCTCTACTCCGCGGGCGCGCTGCTCTACTACTCGCTGACCGGCCAGCACCCCTACACCGGCGCCAACGCCAACCAGGTCCTCGACCAGCACTTCTCCGCCGCGGTGCCCAACCCCAAGGACGTGATCACCGACCTGGCCGCGGATGTTGCCAGGGTATGCACAAAGGCCATGTGCAAGAACCGCACCGAGCGTTTCGGCGACCCGCGGGAGATGATCGCGGCCATAGAGAAGGGGCTGGCGGTGCTGAAGCCCCGGGGCACGCGCCGCACCAGGCTGGGGACCCGCACGACGCGGCACACCACCAGCACCAGTACAAAGGCCGTGCGCCTCAAGCGACGCCGGCGCAGGCGCAGGCGCTAGCCGGGAACGATCACCCTCAGGGCGCCCGGCAGCACGCGTATGGTCCGGGGCAGCCCGGTTGCCATGTCCCCGTCGATCTGCACCGGCGCGCTGGGCGGGCCGGGGATAAAGACCTCGCGGGCCCGCAGGCACACCGCGCCCGGGCCGCGGTGGGTCTCGGGCCGGGCCAGCAGCGGCCTCCCGCGCAGCGCGCGCAGCGCCTGGCGCAACAGCGACCACTTCCCGCCGTAGAGCAGGCAGACGTCCAGCCACCCGTCGTCGATCTCGGCCCGCCCGGCGACCTTGAAGTAACCGGCGTAGGAGCCGGCATTGGCCACCACCACCTGAAAGGCTCCCGGGGGCATGGCCCTGCCGTCGACCTCGACCTCGATCCCGGGGTAACCGTATCCGAGATATGCCCCCGCAGTCGCCGGGGCGTAGGTATACATGCTGATGCCGCGCTCGCGCCCGATGTGAACCCTGCGGATCACATCGGCGTCGAAGCCGACGCCCAGACACAGGATGAACTTCGCGCCCCCGGCATCGCCCAGGTCGATGACGCGCTCGCGCCCGGAGGCCGTCACGCGAGAGGCCGCCACCGGGTCCAGCGGCAGGCCCAGCTCCCGCGCCACCGTATTGCTGGTGCCCAGCGGTATCACCCCCAGCGGCAACTCCAGGTGAGCGGCGACCTCGGCCACCTCGCGGACCGTGCCGTCGCCCCCGCCGGCCAGCAGCATCTCGAAGTCGGCCCCCCCGTATTCGCCGACCGCACGCGCGACCTCGGCGGGGCCGGGGATCTCGAGCACCTCGACCTCCAGCCCGCCGGCGTTAAAGGCCTCGATACAGCGCGCCCGCGCCAGGCCGTGCCGCCCGCGGCCGGAAATCGGGTTGACCAGGAACAGAGCCTTGCGCATCGAAACGGGAAGGGACCGGCTACCGGTCCGCCGACTCCCGGCCCCTGTCGAATGCCGCGAGGTTGACGTCCAGGAACTTCTCCGGAACGTGGGCGCTGACCGCCGCCTTCCACTCCCCGGCGCTGAAGCCGGGAACGCGCGTGCTCAGCGCGCCGAGCAACACCACGTTGGCCGCGCGGGGCACGCCCATCTCCAGAGCGATCTGGTAGCCGGGAACGCTGAGCGTTTCGGCGAATTCCCGGAGCCGGCCGGGGATGTCTTCGGGGTATTGCTCCCCGCCGGCGGTGACCGAGGCCGGGGCGATGTGCCGACTGTCGGCCACCACCAGTCCATCCGGCCGCACGAAGTGCGCCCAGCGCAGGGCCTCGAGCTCCTCCAGCGCCAGGAGGAAATGGGCCTCGCCCTCCATGATCACCGGCGTAAAGACCTCCCGGCCCCAGCGCACGTGGCCGGTGACACTGCCACCGCGCTGGCTGAGCCCGTGGACCTCGTTCTGCTTGGCGTCCAGACCCGCGTCGAAAGCCAGCCTGGCCAGTACCTGGCTGGCCAGCACGATGCCCTGGCCGCCCACCCCGACCAGCAGGACGTTGGCCGCGGGGCGCGCTTCGGTCTTCTCGGTCATGCTCCGGACTCCTCATCCAAGGCTCGAGGGCTGGCCCGCTCTCCAACCTTGTCAGGCCCTCTCTTGATTGCCTTCCGGGGGCAGACCTGCGCGCAGAGCCCGCAGCCCCAGCACATCTCGGCGACGACCCTGACCTCGTCGTCCTCGATGGTGATCGCCGGGCATCCCAGCCGGAAGCAGCTCTTGCACCTGACGCACGCGGCCTGGTCGACCTCCCAGGCATCCGAGCGGCTGGCCCGGTCCACGAAGACGCATGGGCCCTCGACGATTATGACCGAGGGCTCCTTCGCGGCGGTCTCGGCGTCGAGCAGTTCGGACATGGCCTCGAGGTCGAAGGCGTCGACCCGCTGGACGCGCTTGACGCCCAGCGCCCTGCAGACCGTCTCGATGTCCAGACGCGGGGCGGGCAGGCGATCGATGCCGTAGCCCGAGGCCGGGTCGGGCTGGTGCCCGGTCATCGCGGTGATGCGGTTGTCGATTATCACCCAGGTGGAAACCCCGCGGTTGAAGACCGCGCTGGCCACCCCGGTCATGCCCGAGTGGAAGAAGGTGCTGTCGCCGACCACGCCGACCACGCGCTCGCCGTCCTCGACCACCTTGTCGAAGCCGTGAGCCATGCTGATGCCCGCACCCATGTCGATCAACGTGTCCATCGCGTCGTAGGGCGGCAGACAGGCCAGGCCGTAGCAGCCGATGTCACCGGTTACGATGAGCTTCTTCCTGCCCAGCAGGTAGAAGATGCCGCGATGCAGGCACCCCGGGCAGAACTGCGGCGGGCGCTTGGGCAGCCCCTCCACCGCGTGTTTCTGGCGCGACTCCTTGTGCAGAATCCGGCGACGCAGGGCCGAGGCGGGCAGCTCGCCGACGCGCAGCAGCTGCTGCTTGCCCTCGACAGGTATGCCCAGCGCGAGGATCTCCTCCTCGAGGAAAGGGCGGTTCTCCTCGATGACGTAGAGCTTGTTCACCTGGCTGGCGAAGTTGCGGATCAGCTGGTGAGGCACCGGGTAGGTCATCGTGATCTTGAGCGTGCTGAAGTCCGGCAGCGCCTCGCGCACGTTCATGTAGCTGATCCCGCTGGTAACCACGCCGTACTCCAGCGAGCGCATCTCGAGGCGGTTGCCCTCGAAGGTCTCGGCCACCGCCTCGAGCATGGTCTGGCGCTTCTCGAGGTCGAAGTGGCGCTTGTAGGCGTGGCTGGGCACCATCGCGTACTTGTCGGAGTTCTTGACGTACGGCCGGCGGGGGACCTCGCGGCGCTCCCCGAGCGTCACCGCACAGCGCGAGTGGCAGACCCTGGTGGTCAGGCGCAGGAACACCGGCGTGTCGTGCTTCTCGCTGATCTCGAACGCGACGGCCACCAGGTCTTTGGCCTCCTGGCTGTCGGATGGTTCCAGCATCGGCACCTGGGCGAACTTCGCGTAGAAGCGGTTGTCCTGCTCGTTCTGCGAGCTGTGCAGGCCGGGCTCGTCGGCGGTGACGATCACCAGGCCGGCATTGACCCCGGCGTAGGCCAGCGAGAAGAGCGCGTCGGCAGCGACGTTGACGCCAACCTGCTTCATGCTTACCAGCGTGCGCGCACCCGCGAAGGCCGCACCGATCCCGGATTCCAGCGCGACCTTCTCGTTGACCGACCACTCCGCGTCGATCTCGGGATAGATCGCGCAGAACTCGTTGATCTCGGTGGCCGGGGTACCGGGATAAGCGGTGGCCACGGTGCAGCCCGCCTCCCAGGCGCCCCGGGCCACGGCCTCGTTGCCGAACATCAGCTGGCGCTTGGCCTTCTTGCCCATGTCTGCCTCTCCGAATCAGGCGCTCATCAGCACACCGAGCGCCATCGAGTTGACTCGAGTCTCCACGTCGTCGGCCCTGGAAAGGAAAACCACCGGTGCGCGAGCGCCGGCCACATAGCCGCCGCAGCTCTCCCCGGCGATATAGGTGATCCCCTTGCAGAAGGTGTTGCCGACCAGAACGCTGGGAACCAGGATGACGTCGGCGCGCCCGGCGACGGGCCCGGTCAGGCCCTTCTTCTCGGCGGCACCCGGCCATACCGCGTTGTCCACCGCGTAGGGCCCGGCCACGGTGCAGCCGCAGAGGTCCCCGGCGGCATTCATCTCCACCAGGCGGGCGGCGTCCTCCGTCTCGGGCATCCTGGGGTTGACCTTCTCCACGGCGGCGAGCACCGCCACGCGCGGTTCGTCGATACCCAGGGCCCGGGCGAGCGGAAGGGCATTGCGGACAATCCCGGCCTTTTCCTCGAGCGACGGGGCGATGTTGATGCCCCCGTCGGTAACCAGCAGCAGGCGGCCCAGCCGCCGCGCCTCGGTCACGAAGACGTGGCTCATCAGCCCCGCGCCGCGCAGGCCGCGATCCTCGTCGAGAACAGCTCTCATGAACGCCGCGGTCGAGGTGCTGCCCTTGATCAGGATGTCCGCCGCCCCGGAACGCACCAGGCCGGCGGCGACCAGCGGGACCTCCCCGGGGTCCTCTTCTTCCACCACCGTCCACGCGGACAGGTCGACCCCGGCATTGCCCGCGGCTGTCGCGAGCCCCTCGCGCGGCCCGACCGCCACCGGGCTGACCAACCCGAGCCCGGCGGCGCGGGCAAGGCCCTCAAGAACGTCGACGTCGGCCGCCCCGGCGACGGCCAGGCGCCTGGGGCCCCTGGCCAGCGCGGCTTCCCGAATCTCGGCGAATGACCTGAGCATGAGGTTATCTTAACCCTCTTCCCGGCCGGAGGGATACACCCGCGGGCGCTCTTCCCCGCGGAGCACCCGCAGGGCACCCTCGCAGAGAGCGCGCATCTCATCTTCTCCCGGGTAGAGCCGCACCTCGCCGAGGAAGGACACCCGCTCGCGCACGATCGAGGTCAGCACCTCGCTGCGGGCCAGCCCGCCGGTCAGGATCACCGCATCGACCCGACCGCAAAGCACCGCCGCCATGGAGGCCACGTGCTTGCTCACCTGGTAGGCCATGGCCTCGTAGCAGGCGCGAGCCCTCTGATCTCCGGACGCGGCCAGCTTCTCGACCCTGACCGCGTCGGAAGTGCCCGTGTGCGCGACCAAGCCGCCCCCACGCGTCAGCTTGCGCTTGAGCTCCGCGCGCGAATACGCCCCGGAGAAGCAGAGGTCCACGAGGTCGTCGACACGCAACCCCCCGCTGCGTTCCGGGCTCATGGGCCCCTCGCCGTTGGCGTCGACCGAATCCACCATGCGGCCGGACTCGACCGCGGCGATGCTGATGCCCCCACCCAGGTGCGCGACGATCAGGTTGAGGCCGCCCGGGTCGCGAGCACATTCGGCGGCGTAGCGGCGCGCACAGGCCCGGATATTCAACGCGTGAGTCAGGCTCCTGCGCGGCAGTTCCGGAAGGCCGGAAACGCGCGCCGGCGGCCCGTACTCATCGGTGGAAACCGGATCGACGACAAAGGCTTCCGCGCCGGCCGCGCCGGCCAGCTCGTCGGCCAGGATGCATCCGATCCTTGAGACGTGGTCCACGTGGCGCTCCGAGCGCGCGTCGGCCAGCATGGCCGGGTTCACCCGATAGGTCCCTCCGGGCACCGGCGCCATCGGCCCCCCGCGAGCGACCACCGCGGCCAGGTCATCCAGCCCCCGGCCCGCGGCACTCAGCGCCTTGCGGATCGCCTCCCTGCGCAGCGGCACCTGGTCCACGGTCGTGGCCAGGCCCGAAACTGCGCCCGCATCGACCGGCGCTTCGACGGAGAATATCTCCCGCCCGTCGCTGAACAGCGCCAGCCTGGTGGTGGTGGAGCCGGGGTTGATCGCGAGCACCTTCAGGGGAGGAACGGGCACCTGTTCGCCGGCCGCCGCACTGGAAGGCATCAAGCCGTCCGTTGCCGCTCAGTCGCCGACTTCGAAACTGAATACCTTGCTCAAGCCGGTGCGCTCGAACACGTCGGCGACTTCCTGCGACACCAGAAAACTCATGTCCTTGTCGCGGCTGAGGGCCTCTACCCAGGCGTAACTGAGCATGCCCACGGAAAGACTGTGAATGTACTTCACCGCGGAGAGGTCGATGCGCAGCGTGGCCGCCTCACTGGACAGCAGGCTCGCGCAGGCCTCGCGGAGCGCGTCCTCCATGCCCGCCTGCAGATCGGTGTTGACGGTGAGCTTCGCGTCTTCTATCACGAAGTTGTTGTCGGACATAGCACCTCCTCCGGAATCGATGTGGATCATCTCTTTTCCGCGGCCACGATGAAGCCGTTGGCCATTATGCGGTTGAAAAGCCCGCGGGCCTCATCGTTGCGCCGCTCGTTGAGCGGCACGGTCCTGATTATCTTCAGACCCGCGCGGCGCACCAGTCCCAACAGCTCCCCCAGGGTGAAATTGTGGAGGTAGAGATCCACCTCCCCCCGGTAATTGGACATCACGCAGTCGCCCACCGGCTGGCCGCCGCCCAAACGGCGCACGAAGGCCTCGAACAGGTCGCGGCGCCCCTCGATCCACTTCAGGAAGTGCAGCCGGTTGTGAACGTGAGCGACGAAGACTCCGCCGGGCCTGAGGCACTTGGCGGCCTGGCACACCGCGCGCTGCCGGAGTTCGGCCTCCCGGATCATGCCCAGCGTACTGAACATGCAGATGGCCGCGTCGAAGGAACCGGGCTGCAGGAAGGAGAGGTCCAGGATGTCCGCGCGATAGAGCCTGGCCTCCAGCTTCGCGCCGGAGAGTTTGACGGCAGCCTCCTGGAGCATGGGCTCGGAGAGATCCACACCGGTCACGCGCCAGCCGCTGCGCGCGAAGTGCTCCAGGTGCCGACCGGTGCCGCAGCCCAGATCCAGCAGGCGCCCGCCGGAGGGAAGCACCTGCTCGAGCAGAGTCTTGTCGTACTCGAAGAGCTCGTTGTCACGGAAGTGCCGGTCGTACCTGGTCGCGAGCGTCTCGCTGGCAATGTACCTGTAAAAGGAGGGATGATGCTCGCGATGCGGGGCGGAGACCAGGCGCCATTGGCCGCCGGGCGCCGGCTCGCCGGGAGGCCCGTCGATCGATCCGGTGGCTCCTGGACTCGCCTCGATCATCTCTCCGAAAGCCTCAGCGTGCTGTATCCACGACCAGTCCTTCCAGACCCTCCAGCCGCGCCAGCCACTTCTGCAGCTCCCGCAGCCGTACCGTGCGGATCACGCAGCGCGCGCCGCTCCTGCCGTCACCCGGGTAGCAGACGGCCACCCGGTCCGGGGCGCCATCTTTGCCGGGGACGAGTTCCAGGGTCGTCGCGTGTCCCAGCCGGGCAAGGACTTCGTTGCCGCGGTCGACCTCGGCCTGCAGCTCGCGCCGGGCACGCTCACGTTCCTCGGGGCTGACGGTGCGCACCGAGGAGCGCCGGCGCCGGCGGCGCCTGTCGGGGTTCCGTCGCGCGCGACGGTCCACCGGGGGCAACTGCGAGCCGGGGCCGCCCGGCCCCAGGGCGCGACCTACGGGATCGTCATCGTCCAAGGCTGGCTCCCATCCCATGCCTCCTTGCGCGGGTGAATGATAGCGTTCGACAAGGGGCGGACAACTCGAAAATCGGCGCTCGTCTCACCGTTCCCCGCGCTCCCTGCGCCGCAGCACACTGGGCGGGTGCCCGCGGTGCCGGCTGTAGAGTCGCGAGAAGTACAACGGGTCGGCGTAGCCCAGCCGGGCAGCCACCTCGCGCACGGTAATACCGGCACCGGTGCGCAGGAGCTCGTCGGCGAGGTCCAGGCGGCGCTCGATCTGGTACTGCTTGAAGCTCTGCCCCACCTCACGCTTGAAGGCGTGCGCCAGCGCCGACTCGCTGCGATAGGTCATGCGCGCGGCGTCGGCCAGGCTGAGATGCTCCTCGGGGTGTTCGGCGATGTAGGAGAGCAGCGGCTCGAGCGGGTTCCGCGAGGCCACGCTGATCATTCGCTCGGAAACAATGAAGCGCACCAGCACGTCGAAGAGTGCCAGAATGCTGTCGGCCTTCTCCGGGGAGAAGCGCGGCGCGCCCCGGAATGCCTCCTCCAGCGAGTCGTCTCCGTACAGCCGGCGGTAGCGCGCGCGCAGTGCGGGGGGCATTCTCTCGGAGACCCGGAACTGCCCGATCATCACGTAGCCGATGCAGTCACCGCCGGCGATCACCGGAACCACCGCCTCGGTCATGCCCCCGTGACAGCGATAGGCGACCATCCCGCCCCGGGCGGCCGCTTCCGCCCGGCGATCGCGATCGAGCCTCCTGCACGTGGATTCGAGGTCCAGCTTCTCGCGCAGCATCCGACAGTAGCCGCAGGCCTCCCGGCCGCGCCCGACGCTGAGTTCGACACCCGCCGGCGAGAAGAAGGCGATGCGAATGCCGAAAAGCTCGGTGAAGTGGTCGAAGAGCCGCTGCACCTCGCCGCGAAAGATGAACTCGATCGCCCGATCCATGACTGCATATTATGTCCATATCAGCAAGATTGTCCATGCAATACGCTGCTTCGCCCATCGTTTGGGCCGCCGTCTCGGGCTATGATTCAGTGGAGGGTAGGCGCAAACCCCACAGGAGGCCCGGCATTGAACAAGCGAGAAGTCGTTCGTACCGTTTTCGAAGGGGGCAGGCCCCCCTACGTTCCCTGGCAGCTGGGATTCACCGCACCGTCCCGCGAGAAGCTCAAGGGCTGTTACGGCGAGAACCTGTGGGAGGTCCTCGACAACCACCTACTGGGTCTGGGCTCCGGCGTGGGCTACTTGACCGAGGAAGCCGACTGTCGCTTCAGGGACATCTTCGGCGTGGTCTGGGACCGCAGCGTGGACCGGGACATCGGCGTGGTCGAAGGCTGTGTCCTGCCCGAGCCCACGCTCTCGGGGTACGAGTTCCCGGACCCGCTGCGCGAGGAAACCTTCGCCCGGATCCCCGGGGCCATCGAAGGCCAGCCCGATCTCTTCCGCGTCTTCAACATCGGGTTCTCCCTGTTCGAGCGCGCCTGGACCCTGCGCGGGATGGAGAACCTGATGGTGGATTTCATACAGAACCCCGGGTTCGTGCACGATCTGCTCGGCGCCATCGCCGACTGGAACATCGCTCACGTCAGGCGCGCGCTGGAGTTCGACATCGACGCCATTCACTTCGGCGACGACTGGGGCAGCCAGCACGGCCTGCTGATGGGTCCGGACCTCTGGCGCGAGTTCATCAAGCCGCAGCTGGCGCGCATGTACTCGGTGGCACGCGAGGCCGGCAAGTTCGTCTCGATCCACTCCTGCGGGGACGTCGACGAGCTCTTCGACGACCTGATCGAGATCGGGCTGAACTGCTTCAACCCGTTCCAGCCGGAGGTCATGAATGTATACGAGCTGCTGCCCGCCTACCGCGGGCGGCTGGCCTTCCACGGCGGGCTCTCCACGCAACGAACCCTGCCCTACGGCAGCGTCGAGGAGGTGCGCGCCGAGACCCGCAGGCTACTGGCGCTGGGCGCGGACGGCGGGTACATCTTCGCGCCGGCCCACGGGGTGCCCGGGGACGTGCCCCTCCAGAACATGGTCGCCTTCATCGAGGAGGTCAAGAGGCAGAAATCCGCGGCCTGACCGCCGGGAGCTACTTCTTCGTGCCCCGCAGCCTCTGCTCGAGGCGCTCGGCCAGCTTGCCGGCCTCCGCGGCCACCTTGCTCTCGGGGTACTTCTCGACGATGAGCTTGAGGCTCTCCAGCGCCTTGTCGGAGCGCCGGCTGCCCTGGTAGGCGCGGGCCTGGTTCAGGAGCAGCTCCCCGGCGAAGTTGGTGCGCGGGTTGACCCGGATCATGACTTCCACCAGCTTGATCACTTCTTCGTACTTCCTGCGGGCCAGTTCCAGCTCGGTGCGCAGCAGGGAGGAATAGCCGCGCAGTTTCTCCATGGGATACTCCCACTCCCAGATGTCCAGCATCTTCTCGCACTCGGCGTGACGCCTGCGCCGCAGGAAATCCTCGGCCATGTGCGGCAGGGCGCCCCTGCGGGCGTCGCCGCCTGCGCCGGACTGGTCTGTGAGCTTGAGCTTCTCGGCCTCGCGGTAGCGCCTGGCGGCCTCCTGGTACTTGCCGCGCTCGCGGAGGATGTCCCCGATGCGGATCTTGGTCACCCGCACGATGTTGTCCTCCAGGCCGCGGAAGCGGGTCACCACCTTGTCGTACTCGTTGTAGGCCCTGTCGAGATCGCCGGCGTAGAAGTAATAGACGTCGCCGCGCTCGCGGATCACCCGCGCGCGGTAGCTCTGCTGCCGCGGGTTCTTGCGGTAGCGTTCCTCGGCGGCGTTGAGCAGTCTGACGGCCTCGGCCCGGCCCTTCTCGCCGTGCTTCTTCCGGCGCAGCTCGGTCACCGCGATCATCAGCTGGTCGAAGTAGTCCCGGTCCGTAACGCCCTCGCCCCGCGCCAGAAGCGCGCGCGCGGCGCGCATCTGGCCACCGAGGTCCTCCAGCTTCCCGTAATACCGCGCCAACAGCAGGAGTTCCCCGGCACCCGTCCTGGACAGGTCGCGGGCCGCCAGGGCAGCGGCGTAGTCCTTGAGCTTCTCGGGGCGCTCGGCGATCGCCCGGAGCATGTCGCGGTCGACGCGGACGCGCTCGGTCCAGCGCACCTTGCTGCCCCCGACCGTCGCAGTGATCTTCAGCGTGTAGAGCCCGGGACGCAGGTAGACGTGCTCGACGCTCGCACCCCTGGCCGCCTGGCCGTCGCCCAGATCCCAGGAGCAGTTCAGGGGCCGGGCCTTGCCTCCCGGGCCGAAACGCGCGTCCAGCTTGACGCGCACCAGATAGTCCTTCTCGTCCAGAAAGGCCTCGCCAACTGAGCTGACGCCGACCTCGACGGGCACCTCCCCGCCCCGCAGCGAGTAGCTCTGCTGCCGGCCGCGACGCACCGGCGCGAAGGCCGCTGCCGGAATGCTCACCACGCGCTTGGCACCCGGCGGCTTCCAGGCGGCCACCGCCACTCCGGTCAGGTTGTAGTTCAGGTGCCAGTACTCCAGCCTGACCAGGCCCTTCTTCAGCCTGGTCTTGCCGCTGAACTGCGGCCTCACCTGCGGAACCGCCCCGTGTCGCCCGGGCCACTGGCAGACCATCCGGCCGTCGACGAACATGAAACTGGCGTCGTCGCTGCTGGTGGCGAAGAGGTACTCGCCGTCGGCGGGGACCATCAGCCACGCGACGTACCTGTTGACGTAGCCTTCCTGCGGCCCCAGCGGGTTGTAGCCCAGGAAGATGCGGTCGACGAACCTCCGCCCGTAGCTGGGGCCGGCCTTCCTGATCACCCCCTGCATCCCGCGCCAGCTGCCGTAATTGCCGCCCCGGTATCCCCGGGAGGCCAGCAGCACGCCCCGGCGGGGCTCGAAGCTCTCCGTGGCCCGGGCCTGGGGGTTGCCGTAGTAGACGTGGTAGTCGTTGACTTCCTTGACCAGCGGGAAGCACACCCGCAGCAGCGTACCCGGGCCGGTGGCCAGGATCTTCACCGCGCGGAGCTTGCGTCCCCGGGCCAGGACGCGGACGTCGTTGCCGTCCGGGCGAGAGATGCCGCCGGTGCGGAACTCGACGACGCCGACCTCGTCGCCGGGAAGCGACGAGCGGGTCCCGGTAATCCGGTACGTGCGTCGCGCCCGCCAGTTGCGGTTCCACCAGCCTTCGGCGGCCGCGGACCGCGCCGCCCAGGCAAGGGGAACCAGCGCGGCTGCGAACAGGATCCTGTTCAAGTAGCTGGCCTCCCTGCGAAGTCCGGCCGGGACTCATTCCGGGCGGGGCTCCGCACGCCGGGTCTCACCCCTGAGGAACCGGTTGCTGCGCCAACGGTAACCGTAACCTCCGCGGCGATCCCGGCAAGCTCAAAGAAGACGGGCCCCGCCGGCCAACGGCCGGCGGGGCCCAGAATGCCGGGCTTGCGCCGCCGAAGTTCTTCAGCGCTTCCTGACTCTGCCCTCCATAACGAAGTGCCCGCGGCGTCCTTTGGGCAGAGCCACCGAAAGCCGGCGCAACATTCCCTTCTCCTTGCCGGGGAGGGTCTTGGAGTCCAGCTCCTTTTCCTCCAGGCGGAACTTCGCGCCCTGCGGCTCGGTGACCCGCAGCCTGAGCACGCTCTTCTCCCCGCGGATCGTGGCGGTGGCTCCACGCACCGTGACCGGCATCCAGGTGACGAAACCCTCTTCGACAGCGACGCCCCGACCCGAGAACCGGAAGTGGTCCTCAAGCTCGATGCGGTTGGCCGGACCGATCTCCAGGCGGCGCTTGAGGGACTTGAGCGTCTTCAGCGGATAAGCCGCGGAGAACTCCATCTCCACGGAGTGCCGCGGCCCGCCGTTCCGGAAGGAAACCACCTTGCCGCGGTAACGCCGGCCGTGCTCCTGCATCCTGCCGCCGATGACCGGGCAGTTGTGCCCGCGCGACTGGGTGTGGAAGAAGTGCGTGTAGCGCTTGTCGGAAAAGAAGTCCCGGTTGTAGCTGGGGGCGCCGGGGTCGCAGAGCAGGTCCTCGCCGTCGACGTGGACCACGAAGCTGCCCACGTCGTTGTGATTGTGGTTCTCGGAGTTGTGGCCGGCCTTGCCGGCCACCACCAGCCGGCCGGACGCCATGCGGAATATACCCGCGTCCGGGAACAGCCTGTCGCACACCTTGGGCTCGGCCCCCACCCGCCCGTTCCACCACAGCAGGTTGCGCAGCGACATCGGCAGGCGGATGTGGGCCCCCACTCGACTGGCGACCAGGCCCTTGAGCTCCTCGACTCCGGTGCGCTCCGCAAGGCGGCCGACCACCCCCGGGTAGAAGGTCAGCCGCGGGGAACAGTCGGCGTGGTTGTAGAAGCGTTCCGGCGAGAGGTATACGCCCAGGGGGAAGGAGGCGATCTTCTTCAGCTTGGGGTGGCGGAGAAGGTCGACCTTGCCGCCGGTCCGGCGGCGCAGGAGCTCCGCGAAGGCCACGAAGTTGACCAAGCCGTACTGCCAGTAGCCCGCGCCCTCGTCGCTGGCCCCGTCTTCGCAGAAGGCCTCTTTGAGGAACACCTCCAGGCTCTCCAGCAGCCGGTTGAGCAGCCGGGCCAGCCGGCGGGGGCTCTCTTCCAGGTAGAGCAGCGCCGCGCCGATGGAACTGCAGCACACCCCGTTCCAGTTGTTGCGGCCCTTGAAGAACCACAGGTGGTGGGGCCGCTCCCCGGTGACCAGGTCGCTGAGCTTGATGTCCTCGGCCTTGAGCCGCCTGGCGCGCCTGCCACCGGTGAACTTCTCGAACGGCGTGAATACCTGGCGCTCGACCTCGTGGTGGACGCGCTGGACGACCTCCTCGGACAGTTCACCCTCCAGCAGGGCACAGGCCTCGGCCAGGCTGAAGGCCTGCTCGGTAGCCATCAGGTCGACGCCTCCGAGTTCGTGGGCCGGCGCGATCCAGGTGGTCTGCTCGCAGATGTCCCAGATGTAGTCCTGGACCGCGTCGAGGTGTTCCGGGCTCGGGTCCAGGAACTGGAGCATGCAGGCCGCGCTGAAGTTGCGTCCCTGCTGGAAGTGCGGGCGCTCGTACTCGCTGCGACCTCCGTTGCGCAGGAACTGGCGGTACTGCGTGTAGGTGCTGCGCGGAATGGGATAGAGGCTCTTGAAAACCTTGCGGGCGCTGGAGAGTATCTGGCGTCCGGCCTTCTTCCTGGCAATCGCGGAGCGGTTGGCGCGGGCCTCGGCCATCTCCGGGAACATCTGGCGGGACTTGGCGAACATTCTGGCGGTGACTCTGAAGGTGGACATTCGGGTTTCCCCTGAAAGACTGTGCGAAGCTGAAGACAACCCGGGAGAGCGAAGGACGATACGCTCTCGAAGGCTATCCGGTGTGAAGACGGATGCGACAGGTCTTCAGGGTATTAGGGCGGACGAGCCTCGAAGCGGCCGCCCGAGCACCCCGCGAACGGCCCTGTGCCGGCAATCCCTGGATGATTCCTTCTGAGCCTCATGAAATCGTCGCCCCGGCCCGCGCGGCCTGCCCCCGGAGGGGCTGCTTCGGGCCTGCACTTGTTCTACATTAAACAGTTAACCCGGCCACCTCGAATGTCAAGCGTTTGTCCCGCCGGGGCCTCGCTTGACAGCCAGGACAGCGCATCTATCCTGTTTCCTTGAAGACTGGCCTTGGAGCTATCGCATGGACGAGAACAGCGACACCAGAGAAGTCCCCCCCGGCAAGACCCCCTGGGACCAGCCGCCGGCAGGAGAGAGCCCCGGAGGTTCCTGGGGCTCGCAGCCAACCCCACCGGCCCCGCCGACCGCATCGCCGGCAGCCGGCAAGAAGCCGCCCCGGCCGCGCAGGCGCTGGCCGCTGGTGCTGTTCCTGGTGGTGCTCTTCGGCCTGATGGCCGCCCTGGCGGTCCTGGTGCTGGTCGGCGTGGGATTCCTCCAGCACTCATCGTCGGGCGCGAGCCCGCTGGCCAACCTCGTCCAGTACACGGTGGAGGAGGGCAAGGGGACCGACCGCATCCTCGAACTGCGCGTCGACGGACCGATCAGCAGCGCCAAGGGTTGCGGGCCGCGGGTGATCGCGCTGCTCCGGCACCTGCGCAAGGAGAAGGCCCCCCGCAACGTCAAGGGATTGCTGCTGCACGTGAACTCCCCGGGCGGTGCGATAACCCCTTGCGACATAATCGACTACGAGATCGAGAAGCTGAAGCTCGAGAGGGACCTGAAGGTGGTGGCCTTCTACGACGAGCTCTCCGCCAGCGGAGGGTACTACGTCTCGGCCCGCAGTGACCACATAGTGGCACGCCCCACCGCGCTGGTCGGGTCGATCGGCGTGATCTCTATCTCCTTCAACCTCGAGAGCCTGCTCAAGGACAAGCTGGGCGTCAAGGTCGAGACCATCAAGAGCGTGCCCTTCAAGGACGCCGGCAGTCCCCTGCGATCCCTGAAGGAGAACGAACGCGCCTACTTCCAGAAGATGATAGACTCCATGCACGTGCGCTTCCGCACGGTCGTGAAGGAGGGGCGCAAGCTGACCGATCCGGAGATCGACAAGTTCGCCGACGGCCGGATATTCACCGCTGAAGACGCCCTCAAGCTCAAGATGATCGACGAGATCGGCCACCGGGACGAAGCCGTGGCCGCGATTCGCAAACTGGTCGGCAGCCAGGCGCCGATAATCGGTTATCGCCGGCAGCCCAGCCCTCTGGAGCTGATGCTCCAGACCAGGTCGCAGCGTCTGGTTCCCGACGAAGTGAGGCTCAAGCTGGAGATCGCTGCGCAGAACCCGGCCTGCTACCTCTGGCTGCCCTGAACTGGAGGATCGCCTCTGAACCATGAATGACCGCCCTCCGGGCGCGGGAGATATTGAAAACAACAGAGCGCGCACCCCGCATCGCTACATGATCCGGGCCGCAGCGGTCTTCGCTGCCGGCACCTGCGCGGGTCGTTTCCTGGAACTGACTCCCGGCCCCCTGCTGGTCTGCGGCGCCCTGGCGGCGCTGCTCGCGACCCTGGCGCTGGTCCTGCGGGCCCATCGAGGTCTGGCGCTGGCAGCCGCCATCCTGGTGGCCCTGACCGGCGCGCTCAACTACGCGGCCAGAGCCGCCCGGCCGGCGCCCACCGAAGCGGGGCGCCTGCTGGGGCTCTCTCCCGGCGGGTCCTGTCTGGCGCTGGTGACCGGCAGGGTGATAGCGGTGCGCCCCCGCAGCGCCGGAGATCCGCCGGCGGACAGGCTGACCCTCCGGGTCGAGGCGCTGGGCGAGGACGAGAATCTGCGCCCGGCCAGCGGGCACCTGCGGGCCACGCTCTGGGGCAGTTCCGAAGGTGAACCGGTAAGGCCCGGGGAACGAATCCGCGTTCCTCTGCTGGTGCGCCTGCCGGGCACCAGGCGCAGCCCGGGAGCGTTCGACTACCGGGAGTACGCGGCGGCGCAGGGGATATGGACCACCGGTTCGGGGCGGGCGGGGCTGCTGGAGCGGTTACCCTCGAGCTGGTGCCCGCAGGCAGCTCTGGCGCGCACCCGCGAGCGTCTCGCAGCGCTGGTGCGCAGGGAGATGCCCGAGCGCCAGGGGCCGCTGCTCAACACCATTCTGCTCGGCTGGCGCGGGGAGATGGACCCCGAGCAGCAGCTGGCCTTCACGCGCACCGGCGCCGGGCACCTCCTGGCAGTCAGCGGGATTCACGTGATGCTGCTGGTCGGCGCGGTCTGGTGGCTCCTGCGAGCCTGCGGGGTCCGGCCCCGCCCGGCAGCGATAGTGCTGATCTGCTTCGCGCTGCTCTACGCCCAGCTCGCGGGGGCCCGGACCCCGGTGCTGCGCGCGGCGGTCATGGCCTGCCTGCTGCTCGGCGGAATAGCCCTGGGCCGCGAAGCGGACAGCCCCAACAGCCTGGCCGCGGCCGCGCTGCTGATCCTGGCAATCTGGCCCCGCGAACTCTTCTCGGTCGGATTCCAGATGTCCTTCGGGGCTGTGTTCTTCATCATGAGCGCGGTGCCCGCGCTGGAGCGCGGCTGGAACGCGTGGCGCAGCCTGCCGGAACACCTGGTGGTCGAACCCCGTGAGCGGCTGCGCACCCGGGCGGGTCGCTGGCTGAGGCTCTCGGTCTTCAGCTCGCTGGCGGCGGCCGCGGGAACCATGCCGCTGGTGGTACACACCTTCGGGGTGATCAGCCCGTGGGCACCTCTGGTCAACCTCCTGGCGATACCGGTTGCCGGAGCGGCCCTGGCATCGGGCCTGGTCCTGCTGGTGATCGGCAGCCTGGTACCCGCCCTGGCGCCGCTCCCGGCCGCGGCGGCCTGGGGCGCCCTGCAGCTGCTGGAGCTGATCGTCGGACTGGCCGCCGGGCTGCCCGGAGCCTCGCTCTCGGGCGATCAGCCACCCCTCTGGATCCTGCTGGCCTTCTATGCGCTCGCGACGATTCTCTTCTGGCAGCGGCTCTTCCCGCAAAGGCCTCGCCTGCGGGCCCTTGCCGCCGCAACCGCCATTCTCCTGGCGATACCGGTCAGCGCCTCGAGCCTGCTTGCCGGCGCTCCCGCCCGCGAATTGCGGGTGACGCTCCCCTGTTTCGGGCGCGGCCGGGCGGCTCTCCTCGAGACCCCCTCCGGGCCGAAGTGCCTGATCTGGGCGGGCGGGGGGGGCAGGGAGATCGTGGATCTCCTGCGCGCGGAACGCCTGGGCACGCCGGAGATGACCGTGCTGACCGCCGCTCACGAGGACGTTGTCTCCGGCGCGCCGTATGTCAGGTCGCAGGAGCGCTCCGGCCGGCTGGTTGCCCCCGGAGGCGAAACCAGCTGCGAGGTGCTGCGCGAACTCGAGGTCGACGCCCGGCTGTCCCCCGGCTGGCAGGCCCGGCTGGGAGGGGCCCGGCTTCGGGCCCTCGGCGCAGGTCCCTACCGGCGCAGGGACGGCCGCCGGGGCGCCCGTCCGCTGATGCTCCTGGCCACTTGCGGGAACCGCAGCGTGCTCTTTGCCGACCTCTCCAACAGCTGGACGGTGCGCGCCGCCGCCGAGGAATTCGAGGCCGGCGGGCTCCGGGCCGACCTGGTGGTGGTGGGGTTCACTTGGCGCGCCTCGCGCTACAGCAGGCGCCTCTTGAAGGCTTCGGGTGCCCGCCTGGCACTGGTCAAGCTCAGCGCGTTCGAGAACTCCGAGGCTTCCGGCAGGCGCCTGCTGCAGACGCTGAGGTCCTGCGGCGTGACCCCGCTCTCGACTCACGAGAGGGGAACGCTCCGCGCCTCGCTGGCCGAAGACGGCATTCGCCTCGAGAGCTTCGAGAACAACCGCTGGTCGCCGCTGGGCGCGCTCAGCCACCCCCCGCGGCCGAAGAGGAGCGCTGCCGCCACTGGCGCGGCGAGCACCCGCTGATCCGCCGGAAGTGCCGGTTGAAGCTGGAAAGCGTCCGGTAACCCACGCGCTGCGCAATCTCCAGAACCGCCGCCCCGGTGCTCTCCAACAGCGCCGTGGCCATCTGGATGCGCAGGTAGGCAACGTACTCCTGCGGGGCCCGGCCGGTGGCGGCCTTGAACCGGCGGCGGAAAGCGCTCTCGCTGGCGAAGCACATCTCCGCGAGTTGAGGCACGGTTATGGGCTTGCCGTAGTTTCGGGCGATGTAGTCCAGGGCCGGGGCGACGCGCTCGGCCGATTCGCGCCCGGCCCCCGGTTCTTCGCTGCCGTCACCTGCAGCCCCCCGATGCAGCAGGGCCATGAGTGCCAGCACGTGCCCCTTGACGACGGCGCGATACCCCGGCGCCGCATCCCGCATCTCGGCCACCACGCCGCGCACCAGTTCCGCAACGCGGCGGTGTTCCGCCCCCTTGAAGATGTTCCCGAAGCGGGGCCCTCCCAGGCGGGATATGCGCGCTACCTCGCGCTCCCGGGCCCCCGCGGTTGCCAGCAGTTTGGCCGGGTCCACCAGGACGAAGCTCCAGGAACTGACCGCAGTGGCCGAACTGCGAGCGCGGTGCATTTCCCGGTCGTTGATCACCGAAACGTCACCGGGACCGAAGGGCAGCACCTTGTCCTCGACGATGAAGACGCCCGCGCCCTGATGGCAGTAGCCCAGCTCCAGGCAGTCGTGCTGGTGAAGCCAGTCGACGGGCGCAGGGGGGGGCGAGTGCAGCCCCAGAATCGTCACCGGGAACTCGTCCGGCAGACTGATGGGCGAGAACTGGCGCCGCACCGGAATCAATGGTCGATTCTGCACAGTTTTCTCCCGATCATGCGTAGAACCAAGCAGTCCCGGCAGGGTACTATTCCATGTACCCCCTGGCAAGCTCATTTCCGCCACACGCGGAGGAGGAACAAATCCGATGTCTTACCCCCAGACCCAGGATCTTGCAGATCTGGCCCAGCAGCTGCAGCTCTACGCCCAGCTCAAGCACGAGTACGGTTCCCGCGGCGTCGAGGCGATAGTCGGCCGCGCCCGCCGCGCGCTGCGTGCGGAGCTCGGCAAGCTCAAGCGCCTCCCGGCGGGCCTCGCAGTCCGGAAGCGCGAGCCCAACAGCCTGCCGGCCATCCGCCAGCTCCGCCCCCGGGGACCACGGCGCATGTGGGCGTCCTTCGAGGCGAAGCCATACGCCGACCGCCTGCAAGGCGCGATGATGGGCCGCTTCGCCGGCTGCCTGCTGGGCGCCCCGGTCGAGTTCTGGCCGGTCGAGAAGATGGCCGCCCTGGCTCGCGAAAACCGCACGCCCTTTCCGCCCACCGACTACTGGAAGTACGTGCCGGAGCCCGAGGGCAAGCGCTACGGGCTCAGCCGCCGAGAGGAGTTCACCCGCACCGGGATGAACGGCGTGCCCGTCGACGACGACATAGCCTACACCCTGCTGGGCCTGCTGGTCGTCGAGGAGTACGGCCCTCGCTTCAGCGTGGCCGACAACGGCCGCGCCTGGATCAAGCACCTGCCCTACGCCTGCACCGCCGAGAAGGTCGCGCTGGAGAACCTCAAGCGAGGCGTTCCCGCGTCGCGAGCCGGCGAGAAGAACAACCCCTACTGCGAGTGGATCGGCGCGGACATTCGCTCCGACCCCTGGGGCTACATGGCCCCCGGCTACCCGGAGTTCGCCGCGGACATGGCCTACCGCGACGCCTGCATCAGCCACCGGCGCAACGGGATCTACGGCGAGATGTACTTCAGCGCGGTCATAGCCGCGGCCTTTGCCGTAGACGATCCCGTCGAGGCGCTGAGGATCGGCCTGACCGAAATCCCCAGGCAATGTGCGCTGGCCGGGGCCGTGCGCTGGGCACTCAGGGTCGCCCCCGGGATCCGCAACTACAAGCAGGCCCGGGCAGCGGTCGAGAAGAAATTCCAGGGCATGCACCGGGTCCACACCATCAACAACGCCTGTCTGACCATCTGGGGCATAACCATCGGCAGGAAGGACCTCACGCGCGTGATCGGCGAGACCGTGGCCATGGGCATGGACAACGACTGTACCGCCGCGACCGCCGGCTCTATCGTCGGCGCGGTGGTCGGCCGCCGCGGAGTCGAGAAGAAGTGGACCCGACGCTTCAACAACACCGTGCACTCCTACCTGAAGACCACCAGGAGGTTCAGGATCGACAGCCTCCTGAAGCGCTTCGCGAAACAGGCCGCCAGGATCCACCGGGAGGCGTGAGGCGCGAGGCGGGGGGAGCATCGTCCCCGGCCCGGCGGGGCGGGGAAGACCGCACTCGTCCTCGCACCCGGCTCCGCGCGGTTCGAGGCCGGGGGACGAGGACCCAGGACGAAAACGACACCGACAAGGACAAGGAAGAAGCCGTGAACCCCAAGGAAAACGCGCTGCGCATCCTGCGCTTCGACCGTCCCGAGCGGATTGCCGGCGGAATGCCTTCGCACGACATCTCCTACTTCGGCGTCAACCACGAGCCCTTCGACGGCCGGGGCGGCCACGGCTCGCCGCTGGGTACCAGGTGGAAGGACATCTGGGGCGTGGGCTGGCGCAAGGAACTCGAAGGGGTGATGGGCTTCGCGATCAATCACCCCCTGGCGGACCTCGACCTCGAGAAGTACAGCTGGCCCGACCCCGACGACGAGCGCCTGGTGTCGCAGATCTACGAACGCGCGAAGGACCCCGGGTTCAACCCGGAGGAGCGATTCGTCAGCGGCTCGCACCGCGAGACGCTCTGGGAGCGGGCCTACAACCTCGTCGGCATGGACCGGCTGATGATGGCCTTCTTCGACGCGCCCGAGGCGGTCCGCGAGATCTTCCGGCGCATCACCGACTTCCAGCTGGGTATCGCCCGGCACTACCTCGACTGCGGGATCGAGATCGCCGGCACCGGCGGCGACCTCGGTACGCAGGTGGGCCTGCTGGTCGGCCCCGAGATCATGCGCGAGTTCATGGTCCCCGAGTGGCGCCGGCTGATCGGTTTCTACAGGGAACACGGGGTGATCGTGGACCGGCACTGCTGCGGCCACGTCGAACCCATCCTCGAGATGTTCATGGAACTGGGCATCGACTGTCTCAACCCCGTGCAGGCCACCGCCAACGACCTGGCCAAGGTACGCGCCCTCACGCAGGGCCGGATGGCCCTGGCCGGAGGGGTTTCCACCAGGATAATCATGGACGGACCGGTCGAGCGCATCCGCGCCGAGGCGCGCCGCTGCATGTGGCTGCTGGGGCGCGAGGGCGGGTACTTCTGCCGACCCGACCAGGGCATGCCCTTCCCCGAGGAGCACATCGCCGCGCTGCGCGATGAGATCGAGCGCTACGGGGTATACCCGCTTTCGCCGCCCGAGGACGGTTAGACACAGGGATCGACAGGGCGCCTATTGCCCGTCCCGCCGCAGTCGTCCCGGGGACGTGCCGAACGCCGCGCGGAATGAAGCAATGAACGCGCTGACCGAAAGAAAACCCACCTGGCCGGCGATCTCGGCGACCGGCAGGTCGGTGCTGCGCAGCAGGAGATGGGCGTGGCGCATTCGCTGGCCGCGCAGCCATTGTCCGGGGGGGATACCCATTCGGTCCCGGAAGACCCTGGTCAGGTGTTCGCGCGAAATATCGCATTGGCGGGCCACGTTCGACACCGACGGCGGGTCCGCAAGGTCGGCCGCCAGCAGCCCGGTAACGCGATGGAGCAGGCGATTCTCCGACTCCAGGCGTTCAGCGTTGCATTCGATCAGGTGAACCAGCAGATTGCCGGCCATCCTGGCGGCAGTACCCGCGTCAATCTGCATGTGCCGGATTCCCGAACCAGCGGCCCGTTCGCAGAGCTCCCGGACCGTGTGCCCCTCATGATCAACCCTCATGACGTGCCCGTGGGCAGCCACAAGATCCTCGATCAGACACCGTCCCGTTCGGCCGGCAATGGTCATGAAGACGAATTCCCAGCCTTCGGGACCAGCCCCATAGGTCAGGTGATCGGCGAATGTGCTCACCAGGCAGCAGCCCGGCGGCACCTCCTGCCGGCCGTCCGCGGTTTCAACGAACCCCGATCCGGCCAGGGTCACCTTGACCATGCCGACTACCGCAGGACGCGCCTGCCGCGGAAGACGCACGACGTACCCGGAAGAAGCGCCGCGTCTCTGGCGAAGGATTACGGCGGAGGCCAGGATGGGCTCCGCACCGCCGGCGAAGGTGTAGACGACCCCTGCATTAGACATCACACTCGCGATATTATCGCCACAAAGCGATCATTGACAAGCCCTGTTCCCTCGAGGTACTGTAAATGCGAGCACCCTCTGCCCATCACACAGGAGACAGTTCATGACACAGCCTCGCACCTCCTCGAAGTCCCTCATAGCTCTGCCCGCCGAGGCGACATCCGAGAACCCGGTTCTCAACCACGCCGTCAGTCTGCTGGTGCGCAACCTGCCGCAACCGGTGGATGTGCTGCACCTGGACGCGCACAGCGAAGCTTCGCACCAAGGCTACGCTCGCATCGTGTACGTCGGCAGAGCCGATCAACTGCGGGAAGCTCTCGGTGCCGGATCAGGCCTTCCACAACTCGAGGGCGATGCGCACTGCTGCGTGACGTTTTCGAAAGACCCCCTGGTCATATGCCTGGCCGCCGGCAGCGACCGCGGCGTCCTGTACGCCGCGAGCGAACTGTGTCGCGCGGTCAAGCTGGGCACCGACCTTTCCACCATGGAAGTCGTCAGGAAGCCGCTGGTTCCCCTGCGCATGGCCTACATGTGCGCCTCGACGCACATCGGCAAGTACTTCCGCCCGGGGCTTTTTGACGAGGCCGTGGAAAAGCTGGCCCACCTCGGGGCCAACGGCGTCTTCGTCATGCCGGAGAAGGAATACGGAACGCCCGCCGGCATGGATGACCTGCCGTTTCGGTTCCAGAAAGGAGAGGTCGTACCCGTCGGACCGAGGGTCAAGGAATGGCAGCACATGCTGGACAGGATCAAGTCCTATGGCCACGAGATCTACGTACTGGTGTCTGCCTGGATCCCGCCCGATCTCGAGAAGCCCCAGGTCCGCGACTACTACGACGGCAAGACCGACATTCCCGACTATGAGGCCAAGGCCTCGCAGACGATGCACAAGATGCTATCAGCCATGTTCGAACACCTGCCGCAGATCGACGGCGTGGTGCTGCACTCGCTCGAGCGCACCATATTGTGGGGCGGGGCGGTCAGCATCTTCCCGACCGGCTCGCTGGAACGGTCCCGCCGGGCGCTCGAAACGTACCTTGCAGCGATTCGGGACTGCTGCAGTGCACACGGCAAGAACCCCTGCTTCTGGCCGCATGCCTTTGGTGTGGACACCACACAGTTGCTCGAAATGCGCCGCATCCTGGCGCGGTTTCCTGACATAGTCAACCTGGAGGACAGCTACTGGAACAACGGCGGATGGCCGTTCCTGCCGATCATGGGCTACCTTCCGGATGATCTCAGGAGGACAATCCATCGGCAGAACCGCTTCGGCATGTTCACCACCAGCACGGACAACGAGAACTTCGGAAGCGGATCGCTGCCCGCGCTCAATCCTGTCAAGCTCTTCGATGCTTCCCGGGAGGCATGCGAACGCAAGGCCGAGGTCATGATCGTCAGGATCAACAGGTGCGACAGAACAAGCCTGGGCACGTTCAACAACATTTGCGGCGTCAACGTGGAAGCCTCGCTGCGCGCGCTGTGGTCACCGGCGCCCGACATGGATCAGATCTGGGACGAGTGGAGCCGGTTGCGCTTCGGCAGGGCGGGCGCATCCGCGACCCGGGCCCTGAAGCTGTTTCGCCGGATCCTGCTCAAGGGTTTCTCATTAAAGGGATTCCACTTCATGAGCCACGAGAGTATCCCCCACCATCACTGGACGATCCACGGGCAGAACTTCAGGGCTTTCGGCAGGCCGGGCGTTCCGCTGCTGCAGAAGGACTATGAAGACCTGGTAGGGGCCGAGTTCCAGACCTGGCAACTGAAGCTCGAGTCCTTCTCGATAGGGGAGTTCCGCACCGCCCAGGATGAAGCGCGCCAGGCGGTCGCCGAGAGCAGGCAACTGATCGAAGGCGAAGCGGAGGCACTGACCGAAGAAGACCGCGAGTATCTGTTCGGCATCTACGACAACGCCGAGCACCTGCTCAAGGCAATTCGCCTGCTCGGAGAGGCTTCCTACGCCATGAACCTGGTTGCCGACAACTTCGACGACCACCCCGATCCCGTAACGCTGGCACGAGAGACGATTCGTCAACTCGACTCGTACGCGCAGGAACTCCTGCGTGAAAAGGGCAAGGACTTCTTCGCCGCGCCCTACTACATGAAGCCGCGATGGAAGGGCAAGGAGATCGCCGGGCCGTCGCTGGCGGAATCCCTGCTGGTCATCGCAGACAGGTACCGGGACACGTTGAGCGAATGGATCGAACAGGCTGCGGCCCGGGCGGAGTAGCGGGGTCGGCACCAGCAGGCCTGACTCTTCCCTCCGGAGTCACCGCCGTGTCCGCGGGGAGACCCCGACCGCCGGCAGGGCTCCGGGACACTGCTCCCCCGAGCTCGTAGCAATCCCAGGAGAGATCAATGAGCAGAACCGGCAAGCCGAACATCGTCTTCATCCTGATCGACGACATGGGGTGGCGGGATCTGTCCTGCTACGGCAGCAGCTTCTACGAGACGCCGCACATCGACAGGCTGGCCGCGGAAGGGGTCAGGTTCACCGATGCCTACGCGGCCGCTCCCACCTGTTCGCCGACCCGGGCCAGCATCATGACCGGCAAGTACCCCACCAGGGTCGGGGTCTCCAGCCACATCGACCACACCGGCAGTAACCATCCCCTCAAGGGCCGGCTGGTGGAACCGTCCTATTTCCGGGAACTCCCGTTGACCGAAACGTCCCTGGCCCGGGCGCTCAGACAGAACGGCTACAGCACCTGGCACGTGGGCAAATGGCATCTCGGCGGCAGGCGATGCTACCCCGAACACCACGGCTTTGACGTCAACATCGGAGGTTGCGAACTGGGAATGCCCAGGCCGGGCGGCTACTTCAGTCCCTGGGGCATTCCCACCCTCGACGAGAAGGACGTTCCGGAAGGCACCTACCTGACCGACCACCTCACCGACCGGGCCATTGAACTGATTCGGGAAAGCCGCAGCTCCGACAAGCCGTTCTTCCTGAACATGTGGTACTACTCGGTTCACATCCCCATCGAGGCCAAGGAGGAGAAGATCGCCAAGTACAGGGAGAAGGCGAAGAGGCTGGGACTGGACCGGAAGGACCCCTTCGTCCATGGCGGGAGTTTCCCGGCCGAGAACAATAAGAAAAAGCGCCTGAAGCGGCGAACGTTCCAGTCTGATCCCGAGTACGCCGCCATGATCGAGAGCCTTGACGAGAATATCGGCAGGCTGATGGATTGCCTCCGCGAGCAGCAGCTGGAAGAGGACACCCTGGTCGTCTTCACCTCGGACAACGGCGGCCTTGCCACGTCCGAGGGCAGCCCCACCTGTAACTCGCCCCTGGCGGAAGGCAAGGGCTGGAAGTACGAAGGCGGCGTGCGGGAACCGCTGATCGTCAAGTGGCCCGGGCACGCCCCCGCGGGCAGGGCGACCGGCGAACCGGTGACCAGCCCGGACTTCTACCCGACCCTGCTGGACGCCGCGGGACTGCCCCCCCTGCCGGAACAGCACCGGGACGGCGAGAGCTTCCTGGCGCTGCTGGAGGGCGGGTCCTGGAAGCGGGAACAACCCCTCTTCTGGCACTTCCCGCACTACGGCAACCAGGGAGATTCCCCGGGCTGCGCGGTGCGCGACGGCAACTGGAAGCTGATCGAGTTCTTCGAGGACGGTCACGTCGAACTGTACAACCTGGCCGAGGACGAAGGCGAGGATCACGACCTGGCCGGCCGCTATCCCGAAAAGACCGCCGAACTGCAGAACAGGATCCACGAGTGGGAACAGGAGGTCATCGCCAGGCGGCCCGCCCCCAACCCGGATTACGAAGAGTGGCCCGACCGGGTGAAGCCCGGACGCCACGCACGGTCAAGGTGATACTTCGGCGGCCATCCTTGAATCATTAACCGCTGCCGCTACCATGGGCGAGGTCGCGAGCATAGCGGGGAACTGCGAATGAGGGTGCTGATCACCGGGGCAACCGGCTTCATTGGAAGAACCGTAGCAGCTCAGCTTGCCGGGCGCGGCGCCCTGTTGCGCTGCCTGGTGCGGTCTTCCTCCGACCGCTCGGTGCTCTCGGGCATCGATTGCGAGTTCGTCGAGGGCGACCTTACCGACTCCGGGTCGCTGACCTCGGCGGTGGAGGGCTGCTCCACCGTGCTGCACCTCGGCGCCGAGACCGCTCCGGTCGCGCGCGACCGGGTTGCAGCCGTCAACGTGAAGGGTTCCGGCGAGCTGGCACGAGTCGCCAGGGAGTCAGGCGTGGAGCGCTTCGTCTACGCCTCGACGCTGCTGGTGGCCCGCCACGGCCTGAACCGGCCGCGCGGGTGGGCCCGCGTCGCCCGCAGCAAGCTGGAAGGCGAAAGCGCGGTACTGCGCCACATGCCCGCGGTGGTATTCCGCCTGGCTCCCTGTTTCGGGCCCAACGACCATCTGGTCTGCCCGCTCATGGCACGCATCCGCCGCCCGTGGCCGATCTCCTGGTTCCTGGGGCAGGGCACCTTCCAGACCCAACCGCTCTGGGTCGAGGATGCCGCCGAGTGCCTGGCACTGGCCGCACTCGAGGGCAAGACCTCCAGCTCGCCCCGTGAAATCGCCGGCCCCGAGGTCATGAGCGTGCTGGAGTTCTGGGACGCACTGGCCTGCGCGCTGCGGGTCTTCCGAATCCGTCTGCACCTGCCGGAGACCTTTCTCCGGATCGCGGGCTTCCCGCTGGCACGCATGCGCGGACGCCTCGATGCGCTGCGCCTGGCGGAGACCTTCATCGGTCATACCGCCGCCGAACAGAACTTCTCGCCGGTGCTCCTGGGGCGCCCCCTGGTAACCCTCGAGGAGGGCCTGGCGCGCATGCTGGGGACCTCCGAAAAGAAAGAAGCCCCGGCCGGCGCCGGGGCCTGATTCCCTCCGGGGAATATCTCTCGATCTACTTCTGCTCCTCGGACCGTTCCTTCAGCTCGATCACGAAGAGCACGTGGGCCGTTTCCTTCTTCCGGCCGGGCTTGCCGGCGGTCGAGCCCGGCCCTGTGGCGCCGGCCCGGAGCTCATCCGCCCCGTCGACGAGCTTGCGGACTTCCGCTTCCCTGGCCCGGGCTCCCATGGTGCCGAAGCGCTTGACCTCAGTGACATCCGTGCGAATCAGCAGTGAGAGGGCCCGTGCGAAGGTCTCGGCCTGGTCCGCGGGCAAGTAGAGCACCAGCCTGCGACCCGACTTCTTCCCGGCGAAGGTCTCCGCCTTGGCAGGTTCGGCAGCCCCCGCGCCCCCGGCCGCAGCTGCTGCCGGCGCAACCTTTTCGGCGCGCCGAACGACTTTCGGTGCCGGTGGCTGCACGCTCAGGCTCTTGATGTTCCTCGCACCGGCCGCGGCGTCCTTGGATCGCTGCTTCTTCTTGACCAGGGCCGTATCGGCTTGCTCCGGACCCAGCCGGCCGCCGCCCAGGGTTCGGGCGATCTCCAGCAGCCGGTCTTCGACAGCCGCGACGGACTCCGCCCGCAGCGCCAGCCTGCGCCGGGCGCCGCCCTTCGCACCCCTCAGGTCCTTCGCTGCCCTCCCGGCCTTCTCCGGCTCTCTGGCCTTGCGCAGAACCTCGACGTCGAGAACGTAAGCGCGCTGTCTGGTGAGCTTGCCCTCGTTCTGCTCGCCGGGCTTCGCGTCCCCGGGCTCTTCGGCCTTGCTCTCCGGGGCCTCAGGTGGCCGCGGCTCCAGGACTGCTCGGGGCCGAGCCCTTGCACCGGGGCCGCCCACAGGACGCCCGCCGGGGGCGGGCCTGGGCTTGGCGGTCAGCCCGCGAACCGGCCGAGTGCCCCGGCCGGAATAGCCGGACGGCTTCCTGGCGATCCCGGGAGCGGGGGTCTTCGCCTTCGAGGCGAGCCCGGAACCTGCTTCCTCCGGATACGTCTTGGCCGGCGCAGCCGAGGAGTCCCGCGAAACCGGTGTATCCCGGTCGCTGGCGGCCTCCTTCACGTTCTCTTCGGCAGCGGCAGGAGGGGAGACCAGGGTCGGCTCCTTGCCACCGGCCGGGAAAGGCGCTGCCTTCCCGCTCTTCTTCCCGCCGTGCAACGACGGCGCAGCCTTCGACGACGTGCACCCCTGCGGCTCGGACAGCTCTTCGTCAGTCCTGTCCCCGGACTTCCCGGGCAGCCGGGAGCGCGCACCGGGAACGCCGTCGGCCCTATTGCGGTCACCGGCAACCGAGAGATTCTCCGCCCGGTCCCCGGGCAGGAAAACGGCGGCCATCAGCACCGCGGCCGCGGCGGCAGCCGCGCTGCCTATCGCCCAGCCCAGTCGCCTGCGGCGGCGGACAGGAACGGTATTCCCCGCAGCGGGCCCGGCCTGCCGCGCAGTCCTGAACCTGGTGGCGAAACCATCCGGGGCCTTGACCGCCGGCAACCGCTTGACGGCCAGAGCGACGCTGCGACGCTCGGCCAGTTTCCGGCGGCAGGAGGGGCAATCCTCGAGGTGCGACGCGATCCCGGCGGCGCGCTCCTCTTCGAGCTCACCGTCGAGGTAGGCGTCGAGTTCGCCGCTGATGTCGTTACAGCGCAGCATAGCCCATTCCCTTCAACCGCGCGGCGAGTTCGCCGCGGGCCCGGTGCAGCCGGCTCTTGACCGCCTCGCGGGTCGCACCCACCAATTGGCCGATGTGTTCGTAGTCCAGGCCCTCGATGTCGCGCAGCACCACCACCTCGCGGTGATCGTGGCTGAGGTCCTCAAGGGCCTCCTGCACCTTGCCGATCATCTCCTGGCGGTGGGCGACCTCTTCGGGGCCGTCGCAGACGGCTTCCGCCTCGACCCGCGCGTCGGCCTCGCCACCTTCACTCCTGCGACCCGCAACCACCGCCATGGGCACCTCGACCTCCTTGCGCCTCTTGTTCGAGCGACCGCTGGACCGGGCCAGGTTCAGCGCGATGCGGTACAGCCAGGTGTAAAAGGCCGACCCGCCGCGAAACGAACTCAGGCTCCGGTAAGCGCGCAGGAAGCACTCCTGGGCGAGGTCTTCGGCATCCTGGGTCGAGCTCGTGAGCCTCAGGAGCAGGCCGTAGATGCGATCGGCATGCAGAGCCACCAGCTCGTCGAAGGCCTCGCCGCTTCCGGCGCGCGCCAGGGCCAAAAGCCTGGCCTCTTCCTGCGCTCTGGAACCAGCCGCCGTCACTCGCTTAGACTCCGCCCGCGAATTGCGGTTCCGGGAAAACCCCTCTTTTCGCAACCGGCCGGAAAAGGCCGTGTTAGCACCATAACCGGCCGCTCGAAGGCCCGGTCACAGCCGCCTTGGAGACATAGTTTCGGCGACCGGCAAAGACCTCGCAAGTGTTAAATCCTTGAGGCCCGGGACCGGCGCAGCTAAGCTTGCGCCCATGGCGCTCCTCAGCCCCGGTCAGAAGCGAATCCGGAGAGCCATCTGGCTCTGCGCCGGCCTGCTGGTTTTCCTGCTGTTCTGGTGGGGACTCAACAGGGCCACCGCGCCATTCCGCGAACTGCGGCTGGTCGGCGGGAAACTGCTCGAGGAGCAGGCGGCCCGGCCCCTCAGCCAGCTCAGGATCGGCATCTGGAACATGGCGCACGGTCGCGGCCTGGCAGGCAGCAACTGGTCAGGCGGCAACCGCGAGGTCAGGCTCGAGCGCCTGCGGGCCATCGCCGGCGAGCTCAAGTCGCGTGACCTGGACGTGGTCGTCCTCAACGAGGTGGACTTCGATTCCACCTGGTCGGACCGCGTGAACCAGGCGCAGGTCATCGCCCGGGAGATGGGCTTGGCCAATCGCGCCGAGCAGCGCAACGTGGACCTGGCCCTGCCCTTCTTCAAGCTGAGGTTCGGGAACGTCCTGCTCAGCCGCTTCCCGATCAGCGACGCGCGCGTCGTGGGCTTCCCGGGTTACTCGGGGATCGAGACCTTCCTGGGCGGCAAGAAGAAGGGATTGCTCTGCACGCTCGACCTTCCCGGGAAGAAGAAAGTCCGCGTTCTCGCCCTGCACCTCGAGCACCGCAGCGAGGAGGTACGCATCTCCGCGGCGAGAATCATCGAACGCGTGCGGACCGAGACCGATATCCCGCTCATCGCCGCCGGCGACTTCAACTCGACCCCGCGCGAGTATCCCCGGGCCACGCCCGACAAGAGCGGCCAGACAGCAATTTCGCTGCTGCTCTCGGCCAAGGGCTTCAAGGCGGCGATCAAGAAGTCGCCGTCGCAGTCGGACTTCACCTTCCGTTCGGACGCGCCTCGCAATGCCATCGACTGGGTCCTGGCCCCGCCGGGCTGGACCATCCTCGAGCACACGCCGCTGGACTCCAGGCTGTCCGATCATCGGCCGGTCATAGCCCGGCTGTCAGTTCCCAAGTGAATGTCCAACAGCCAACACGGAATATCCAACCGAACAAGGGGATTGGGGCTCGCCGAGACCAATAAGCTGGTGCTTTCCTTGGACATTGGACATTCCGTGTCGGTCATTGGATATTGAGGGCTGTCATAAAGAAACCGGCCCTCGGGGAAGGGCCGGTCGGGGAGGGGGAGGGGGATTCTGCTCCCCCGGGGTGTGGTCCTAGTTGATGGCAGCCCAGATGGGTCCGGCGATGGTGACGGCCAGGGCCAGCAAAGCCCAGAAGGCCGCAGGCCCGTACTCGCGCCAGTTGTAAAGCTCGCCGACGATCTTTCTCATGGTGCTCTTCCTCCCCCTCCGGGCTCCATCCTCGCACCTACTTAGACGGGACCGGGGGAAAGAAGTTTCAGAAAAACGTCTCGAAACGCGAGGGGCGCTTGGCAGGCCGTCGGAGAACGGCCTGCCGGGCGCTCAAGGGTCGAGCCTTACGACTATCCGGGCGACGCCGCGCCGGCCTCCCTGCTGAAAGGGGACCTTGTACTGAAGACAGTTGAGTTTCCGGCCGTTCACAATGCAGCTGCCCCTGAGCACTTCGACCCCCGGATCGGGCCCGGGCACAACGCGGCCGCTCAGCGACAGCGGCCGCTCGGAAGCAGAAGCTATCAGGGTCTGGTCGCTCAGCACAACCGCATCCAGCAGCCGCAACTGACCGTTGGAGTTCAACTTAGCGAGGTCCAGCTTCTTCGGCTTCCACGGCCGGTTGGGATTCTCCCCAATGAACTGCTGGTACTCGTCCAGCAGGGCCCTGCCGTCCTCCGCCAGCAGCAGAGCCGCCTCCGATCCCCGGGACTTCTCAAGGTGCTGTACCAGGTTGCGCATCGGCATGTAGAGCGAGACCACCAGCACGAAGAGGGAAGCGGCCAGCAACAGAAGGGCACCCAAATTGATGAGAAGTGTGTTCATCCTTTCCCAGAGCACCAGTTCCTTCGCAAAGACGAAGATCGCCAGAACGATGAAGAGCAGAGGGTAGACCGGGAGCGGGACCGAAATCAGCAGCCTGGTCATCGCCGGCAGCTGAACATCCATCTCCATGAACATCTGGGTGAGCTTGGGGAGCACGAACGGGACAAAGAGCCCCAAGCAGACGGCGCCGGCGCAGACAACCAGCGTCATCACCCAGCCCAGCACCCTCACGACCGGGCCCGGGCCTCTGCGCTTCCGCCTCGATGGCGTCTCCTCCTGCGAGCCTTCGGGCTCCCTCTCCAGGGAGTCGCTCAGGGCCTTCCTGAGGCGCTCGGCCTCCTCGGGCGTGACCTTGCCCTCGGCCAGCATCTTCTCGATGCGTTCGAGTTCTTCGGACATCTTCGTTCCGTCCCCCCTAGAGTTCCTCAATCAGCTTGATGGCCTCGTCAGCACGGACCTCCCCGCGCTCAAGGCGGTCCAGTATCTCCCTGCGTTTTCCAGCGGGCGCGGAAAGCTCGCGCATGCTCTTGATGATCCGGTTCAGGCGCGCGCGCACTGCCGGGTAACTCATGCCCACGCGCTTTTCGAGCGCCTTGATGCTGAAGCCGGCCAGTGCGTACTCGGCCAGGAACGCCGCTTCGTTCGGCGGCAGCAGCGCGACCCTCGGCAGCTTGAAATGCCCTTCGACCGCAACGCCGCAGTCGGGGCACGCGGCCTTGACCGGCTGCATGGCCTTGCGGCAGTACGGGCACTCGATCTCGCGGGTTTCCAACGGTTCTCCTCCGCAAGAGATCATATCACATGGAGTCACTCGGTCAAGCTCCATATATTAAGTATCTTAATATTCACGATCCCCGTTGTTATCCCAGACGATACACCGAGTTGGGGGCGGATCGGCTACATCTGACTGGCCCCGAGTATTTTCGGTCTATAACTGTCGCCGAGGTCCGTCATAATATAGGAGCGCCCCGAGCGTTGTACGAGGAGGTTGAAATGCGCCCATTGATAGCTGCTCTGTTTGCTTCCGCAGTACTGGCCGGCTCGGCCCTGGCTGATGTCGTCGTCCTCAAGGACGGCTCGAAGCGCGAGGGCAAGATAGTCAAGCAGGGGGAGGACGAGGTGGTCCTCGAAATCGCCCAGGGGCGGCTCAAGGCCCAGATCATCCTCAAGCGCTCCGAGATCAAGAGCATCGAGAAGGGCGAGACTGCCAACGAGAAGCTGGTCAGGGAAGTCGAGCGCCGCAGGAAGAAGCTCAAGGCCGATGACAAGGCCGCCTGGTTGAAGTTCGCGGCCTGGCTCGAGAAGCAGAACGGCTTCAGCAGCGAGGCCAGGACCGCCTACGAAAAGGTCGTAGAGCTCGACACGGACAACGAGGTCGCGCGGCGCAAGCTGGGCTACAGCAAGGTCGGCGGGCAGTGGCTGACCCGGGACGAGATCATGCTGGCCAAGGGCTACGTCAAACACGGCGGCAAGTGGGTCACACCCGAGGAGAAAACCAGGCTCGCAGCCGCCGACAGCAAGAAACTGGAGAACGTCAGGATCGCCCTCGCCGAGGAGATCCGCAAGGAGCAGCTCGAAGAGCGGGTCGACGCCGACGCCAGGGCACGCCAGAAGTGGCTGAAGGACATGCAGGCCCTCGCCGCCGAAAAGGCCGCGCGCTACCGCCAGGGCGGGGTGGTCACGGCACCCGCCACCGGGGTGGTCCTGGGACCCTACGGCTACGGCTACTACGGGCTGCGCACCGCCAGCGGCGAGTACCTGCCCTACGTACCGGCGGGCCGGCAGGTGATCTACTACACCGGCACGGGTCTGGGCTGCTATCCCCGCGCCTACTTCAGGCGCGGCCGCCGCTACATAGGAACCGGGCTCAACCTGGGCCTGAGATACACCGACAAGCACTGGGACATTCGCGCCGGCAGCAGCGGTCTGAACGTCACATACACGAAGAAGAAGAAATAGCCTCGAGCCCGATCGGCGGGCACCTTTCCGGGACCCCGCCGGCGGGAGCGACCTCTTGCCCCATAAGACACCAAGCGCTGGTTAGCGACCGCGTCGCGGGGACGTCGGTTGTCCAGGCAGCCGGCAAGGCCTATAATCCCCCCCCAGCAGGCCGTTGAAAAACGGCCTGCAGAGCAGGAGAAAGGTGAAAATAGAAAGGAGAGCCATGGAATCTTTCACATTGCAGGACATAGACCGCGAGATCGGGGCACTTGCCTCTCCTGCCTTTCGACTGCGCTCAAGGCTTCTCCATAGAGAGGCCCTGAGCTCGTGTCGAAGGGCGGTCTACTCTCTCCTTTCTCCTCTCTCAGGCTCGGTGCCAATGGCACCTTTTTCAACGGCCCGTTAGGCGACGTTCGTGACCGGTCCTGATCCTGGAGCGGCCCGCCGCGAAGCGGGTTGCTCTCTTCTTTTTTCCAGGCGGGTCGAGATGTGACGAGTTGACTCTGGAACAGCGACAACCGGCGGCCGGGGGCTCGCAGCGCCAGTACTGGAGCTTCTACTGGCCGCTGCTGCTCTGGAGCGTTTCGATGGTGGTCGCCCGGCAGTTCCAGAACGGCGCGCTGGCCTGGTTCGATCCGCGCGGCCGCGAGATCGCGATCTTCGCCTACGCCACCAGCTTCTACTGGCTGCCGCAGGCCATGCTGGCCTTCGTTCCCCAGCTGGCCAACGCGCTCGGGCGCTCGCGCGCCTCGCGCCGGGTCTGTCTGAAGTTCACGGTGGGAGCCAGCGCGGTGCTCACCCTGCCGATGATCCTGGCCGGCTTCACCCCCGCCGGGAAGCAGCTGCTGGGCCGGGCTCTGGGAATAGCGGAACCGGCGGTGCTGGAACAGGTGGCGGCCTACCTGCGGTGGCTCGCCCCCATGATCGTCTTCAACGGAGTGCGCCACTACTACACCGGCCTGCTGGTACAGGCCCGGCGCACCGGAGTGGTAGCCGCGCTGAACGTCACCCACGTCCCGTTGGTGGCGATCGCTCTCGCGGCGGGACTGCTGCTGAAGTGGAGCGCGGTGCCAACCATACTCCTAGCCCAGATCGTGCCGCTGGGGCTGCAGATGATCGCCGCCTGGGTGCTCTTCCGCGCCTTCTACCGCGAGCCACTGGAGCCCGAAGAGGAGCAGCTCACGCTGGCCAAGACCGCGCACTTCTTCTGGCCGGTGGCGCTCACCGGCCTGATGTTCGCGTTCACCCGGCCGATCATCTACTCCTTCGTGAACCGCGTCGCGAGCGAAGACCCCAAGCCGGTCATCGCCGCGTTGCGCGTGGGTTTCGACCTGGCGGTTCTCTTTCAGATGGCCTCGAACCAGTTCCGGCACGTATTCGTGACGTTCGGCTCCAGGCACCTGCCGGGGCTGAGGAAGTTCATGCGCCGCGTCGTCTTCGTCGTCACCGCACTGATGCTGGTGGTGGCGCTCACGCCGCTGAAGACGCTCTTCTTCGGAAGAGTGCTGGGGCTGGATTCGCCCGTCAGGGAATACGCCGGCCACGTTCTGCTGGCGATGTGCGCGGTTCCGACAATCATAGCCTGGCGCAACTACTACCACGGCCTGGCGATGATCCACCGCCGCACCGTGGGCATGGGCATCGGCGGGGTGGCCCGCAACTCTGCGGCCTTCGCGCTGTCCTGGGCCTTCCTGGCCGCCGGCTGGCTGGGGCATCCCGCCGTGGCCGCCGGCGTCCTGGTCTGCGCCTTCACTGCCGAAGCCTCCGCGGTGATCCTCGCAACCTGGAGCTGGCGCCGCAGGCTGCCGGCCGAACTCCGCCACGACGTGAACTGATCACCGCTGGGCGCCGGAGCACGTTGAGGCCGTGCCCGTCGCAGCTGCTCTATCCGGCGGGATCAGTATCGCCCGTAGGTACGGGCGGTTTCGACCATGATTCGCAGGTTCTCGTCGGGCGTGTCCCGGCCGCACTGGTCCCCGGTGGAGAGGATGAACCGCCCGCCCTCGGCGGCATCGTCGATGGCCTTGCGGCTTGCCGCCGCGACCGTCCCGGGTGTGCCCTTGAGCATCACGTCGGTGGTGTGCAGGTTGCCCTTGAGCGTCAGGCTCCTGCCCCAGTTCCTCTTGAGATCGGCCAGGTCGCAGTCGCCCATGGGCGGAACCTCCAGCGGTTCGATCACGGTGAGCTCGGTTTCCTCGGCCATGATCCGGACCAGCTCGCGTTCCGGGCCGCAGCAGTGAACGTGCGTGGGGATGCCCGCCCCGGTGGCCAGTTCGATGGCGCGCTTGACCGAAGGCAGGCACAGCTGGCGGAAGATCTCGACGGTCTGGGTTACCAGCGTGCCCGAACCGCCGACGCAGAAGAAGTCGGGCTTCTCCTCCAGTGACATCAGCAGTTCGAAGCGGCGCTCGACCGCTTCGACGAGCCGGCGCGCCCACTTCTCGTGCTCCTCGGGGTGGTCGTAGTAGCGGTAGATGTCCTGCTCGTTCGCCAGGGCCTTGGTCCGGGCCAGGCTCACGCCGACGAGGCCCTGGTCGCCCATCATCTTCATAACGCGCTTGAGGCCCTGGGGTCCGTTGTCCACCGGCCTGACGCCCTCGACCGGCTCGAACTTCCGGGGTTCGGCGGGCAGGCCGATCTTCTCCGGCGGCAGGCCGCGCGTCGGAGGGTTGTCGACGTAGTAGACGTCGACCCTCGGCGCCCACTTGCGACTGCCGTTTGTGCGGTGGGAACGCTGGGTTACCAGCCGGCCCTCGTCGCGATAGACTATGAAGTTCTCCCAGTGCGGACCCTCGCTGCGTTCCTCGGGGAAACCCAAGTGGAAGTACCCGTCCATCAGCGCGTCGATGTCGAAGTGCTTCGCGCAGGCGATGTAGGCCTCCCAGATGGGCGGGTCGTTGTAGAGGTACAGGTCCCAGAAGGGCTTGCCGGTCAGGCGCGCGGGGATCATGTTGCTGAAGTCCGGCGCGACCGGCACGCAGTCCGGCACCTTGCCGGCCAGCACGGTCTTGAGTCGTTCGCGGGGCGTCATCTCTTCCTCCTCCGGCCTTCCCCGGCGTTCCCCGGCACGATGCCGGGAAGGAGCCCGGAGCCGCAAGAAGCCGGGGGGGCGAGGTTCACCCGCCGTGGCGGTCCGGGCTCCACCTCTATTATGCCTCAGTGATGCGAGTGGATCTTCCGCTAGATAGACAATATATTACGCTGTAGTGACTTGTGGTTAAAGCAGCCAGCGGCCGAGTTCCCGGTGACGTTCGCGCCAGGCCCTGGGCGTGGTGCCGAGCTGTTCCCTGAACAGCTTGTAGAAATGGCCCACGTTGCCGCAGCCGGCGTCGAAGCATATCGACAGGATTGTCCGGTCTGTGAAGCGCAGTTCGTCGGCGGCCCAGCGCATGCGAGCGCGGTTGACGACCTCGGTGGTGGTCATGCCCAGGTGGCGGCGCAGCGAGCGGTTCACGTGCTCGCGACCGCGGCCGGCCAGTTGCACGAAGCCGGCGACGCCGGTGCGGAAGTGCCCGGGACCCGAGAAGCCTTCCAGCGCCTCGCGCAGCCAGGCCGGCAGGCCGCTGCCCTCCCGCGAGCCGCCTTTCTCCAGGAGCAGGAAGAGCTCCGCGAAGAAGCGGTCCAGAACCAGGTCGGAGTCCGTGCGGGCGGAGAGCTCGCGGGCGCTCTCGTTGAGCCAGCGCAGCGTGGAGTCCTCGAGTTTCGCGCTGTAGGGCAGGCGGGCCCGGGTCCAGAAGTAGTTCCTGCCGCCGGAGAAGTACCGGCGACGATAGTGCTCGAGAGCCTGGGTGGAAAATGCGATGTTCATCATCGCCAGCGGCGTGCCGCTGCAGCCGTAGAAGTTGTGCCGGTCGCGGGGACGCATCATGCACAGGTATCCGGGTGAGATCTCCCGCTGGCGGCCGTTGACCAGGTGCAGGCCCGTACCGCACTGCACCCAGAACATCTCCGGGAAGTCGTGGTCGTGCTCGTGTTCACACCAGAGGCTGCGCCCGTCAATCACGGCCCGCGCGATATTGAAAGCCCGATCGCGGCCGATGACCTCCCGGAACCTGATGTGTCGGACCCTGCCCGGCCTTTCGTCGCTGGCTGCCATGCGCATCATGTTACACGCCCGCCCGGGGACGATCAACGGCCCGGCTTGCAAACGACCTCGACCGGGAATAGGATTCTCCTCGTGAACCCGAAGAGGCACTCCACCCCTTGCAACCGCTTCGAGGCCTGAGAAATGACCGTCAGATGCGAACTGGAGTTCGGGACCGAACGGCTGCCGCTCGACCTGCCTCACGGCGCCGAGTTGCTGTCGCTGCCCCCGGATCCGGCGCTGGCCGATCCCGCGGCTGCGATCCGCGAGGGCCTGGCCGCACCGATCGGCACCGCCCCCCTGTCCCAGTTGGCCCGCGAGAAGCGCGCGGTGAACCCCGATCTCAGTGCGGCGATAGTGGTCAGCGACAACACCCGTCCCGTGCCATACAGGGGCGAAAGCGGCATACTCGAGCCGGTCCTCGACGTGCTGGAGCAGGAGAATGTCGAGCGAATCAGCATCCTGGTGGCCACCGGCACGCACCGGGAGATGTCCGAGGCCGAGCTCCGGGCCATGCTGCCAGAAAGCGCCTTCGCCGGAGGCATCGAGGTCATCAACCACCGTTGCGACGACCGCGATTCGCTGCGCGAACTGGGCAAGACCGCGCGCGGCACCGACGTCTGGATCGACAGTCACTACCTCGACGCCGACCTCAAGATCCTCACCGGATTCGTCGAACCGCACTTCATGGCGGGTGCGAGCGGCGGCGGCAAGTCGATCTGTCCGGGGCTGGTGGGCTCCGAAGTGATGTCGGTCTTCCACGGCGCGGAGATGATGGGCGACGAGCGCTGCAGCAGCCTGGTGATCGCAGGCAACCCCAGCCAGGCCGAGGCCCGCGAAGTCGCGCAGATGGCCGGCGTGGACTTCATCCTCAACGTCACTCTCAACGGCGAGAAGCAGGTGACGGGGGTCTTCGCCGGAGAGCTCCTGGCGGCCCACAACGCGGCCATCGCCAGGCTCATGAAGACCGCAGCCGTCTACATCGACCGAGAATACGACCTGGTGGTCACCCACTCCGGGTTCGTGGGCATCAACCACTACCAGTCGGCCAAGGCCGCCACCGAGGCGGCCCGGGCCCTGCGCCCGGGCGGCAGCATGATCGTAGCCGCCAACAACACCGACGTGGACCCGGTGGGCAGCGGTCACTACCGGTCTACGCTGAAGCTGCTGCGCGAGCTCGGCCCGGCGAAGTTCACCGCGCGGATTCTCTCGGCCCAATGGAAATTCGTCTTCGAACAGTGGCAGGTGCAGATGTGGGCCCGGGCGCTGACCAGGCTGGACCCGGCGGGCGAGCTCACCTACTGCGCGCCGCAGCTGGCCGCGTTCGATTTCGAGGCGGAGGGCATCCCCGGCATCAACGGGTGCGCGGGCATCCCCGGCGACTCGCCGGCCGAAGTCGCTCGTGCGGCGGTCCAGAAGTCGATCGACGGGTTCGCAGCCGCCAATCCCGGCGCAAGTGTCGCCGTGCTACTCGACGGGCCCTACGGAGTCCCGATCCTCAAGCGCTGATTCACCGCGAAGAACGCGAACAGCTGCACTTCCCGCATGCATAGGCGGGATGCTGAAAGGACCACATTGGGAAGCCTAATCCTCTCCTGCGTTCCTTTAAGTAGCCAAGTTGCTCAACCTGTACCCCGGAACACTTCTTCAACGGCCGCCTAGCCGGAAAGGTCAGCTGTAAGCGCCTTGACCGAGGCAGAGAACCTCCGGATCCGACCCCGGAGCCGGGCTTCCCTTTGCCCCGCGCGTCATCACCGTCGCCCCCGGTCCTGCGGGTGAGGGCCGACGGTGATGACGCACGGAGCACGGGAAGCAGCCCGGGAGGCTGCAAACTTGCAGAGAACCGGCCTCCCAGCCCCTGGAGCCCGGAGCCAGAGGCAGAGAGAAGCTTGCCAAACCTCAGAGATGCTATTACCCTGTTACCGATTCGCACCAGGGCGTGCACCTGGAACTTGAATCCGCGATGTTTTCCTGAAATACAGGGAGTCCTGTTATGCCCCGTTCCAAATCCACCCTGCACATAACCCGTTCATGGCGCACACCCGGCGAACTGGTCTCTCTGTTCCTTTCCCGCGAAATCGTTCAGAGCAGCCGCGGCCTGACCCTCTCCGAGCACCAGGTAATCACCGATGAAAACGGCCATGTGGTCGACGAATTTATGGGCTATGCCGATACGGCGTTCGAAGAGATTTCAGAAACAACCTGGGTCCGCAAGACCTTCATGGTGGAAAACCCCGATATCAAAGACCCGACGATCTGTATCGCGAGTGCCCTGAACCCGGGGAACGCCACGCGGCTCACCGGCACGTTTAACGGTAAACCGTTCAGCAGCCAGGCCAGGTTCAACTGCACACCCTGGTACAATTTCTGGACGTTGATCCCGGTGCCCTCTCCCCTGCGCAAGGGCGCCAACGATCTCGTCCTGCACACCACCGGGCGCGGAACCTGGAAACTCTTTATCGCCCCGTGTCCACATCCCAACCGAAGCGCCCGAAGCGTGGATGCCGGGCTCACCTGGGACGACGAACACCTGGGCAAAGCCGGCTTCATCGACGGCGAATACTGCATCCGGCTCAGTGGACAACGGACAGCCGATCACGGCTCCGTCGCCTCCCCGCCCATCCAGGTCCGATCCGATAGTGCCGCCCCCACAGGCCGCGTAAGATCGCTGGCCGTGACCGCCGCCGGCGCCTCCACAGTCGAAGTCCGATTGGGAACCGGACCGTGGACCGACCGCGCCGGCGTCTGGACCGCCTGGCACAAACTGTCGGTTCCGGCCGTCAAACGGATGGAAGCCAGGTTGAAAGAACCTGGCCCGCGTTTTGTCCAATTCCGCATCCATCTGAAATCTCACAACGGGCGCGCGCCGGTACTGCGATCGATCAGCCTCTCCGCTTCGCTGGAAGCGGCCGGGGGCGCCTCTGCGCCGGCTGTCGCCGTTCGCGGGCCGGCCACAATTCTCCCCGGCCGCTCGTTTGCCCACCAGGGCGCTTCCGAAAAGCTCGCGTTCCTTCGAAAGAAGTTCAAACTGGACCGCGTGTTCAGTGCCGGCAAGGATCCCTGGGACGGCCTGCTCCGGCTCGTCGCCTGGGCCGGGCACTTCTGCACCAACCGCACCAATGGTGTGCACCTTATCCCGAAGCCCATCTATGACGCCCAGCAGATGCTCGAACTCGGCCATGAAAAGCGCATGGCTGTACACTGCGGCGGGCTGGCCTACGTCGTCGTTCAACTCGCCTCGGCATTCGGGATCACCGGCCGCGTGGTCTGCCGAGGCAACCACCTGGTCACAGAATTCTGGTCGCCCGTACACCGGAAATGGGCTGTGGTCGATCCCATGGATAACCTGCGCAATCCGAAAACCGGCAAGATGAATGTCTGGACCGGCGGCTACGGGGCGTACTATTGCGGGCCTGACGGCTTGCCCATGAGCGCCATTGAGCTCGGTAACGATCGCGGCAAGATCCGGCGTCGGCACTTCATCTGGAAGACCGGCGCGTATCGGAGTCGACCCGCCACAGTCGCTCGCGACCTGCGCTGGTTCCGAAAGGAAGTTTCTTACCCGGAGCGCAACAATTACACCGATGTGGCGGAACCGTTCTTCCGGGGTGACGTGTTTCGCTATTCCGGCCATCTCAAGCTCAGACTGCCCGGTCTGCCCGAGATGCCCTGGTACGCAAAATATACCGCCCGGCCCGGCGATGTGGAATGGACCGTAGGCGAAACCAGCGTCTTCGCCACGACCCGGTCTGACGGCCGCGTGATCCTGCAATTCCGCTCCCAGCTCCCCAACACGGCCTCATACGACCTCGGCCCACGGGGTCAGGTGGAGCAGGATACTTATGTGTGGAACCCCACCAAGACAGGTCCATTGTCCGTTCGCGCCGTCAATACACTGGGCCAGTCCGGCCCGGAAACCCTATGTCGAATGGTCTGATCGCTTGACTCATGAGCCTGAAGAAATGAGCGTCACAGGGTATTGACGACGAAGTTCCATCCAATACGCGATGTTGGGTGTATGGGAATATGAAGGATAATGAACTCTTTGTTGAGCGAGAGCGACTCGCCTGCTTCTCCAATCAGTTGTGCCATTTTGGCAAACGCATCGGACGCTTGTTGGTTTGAGTGATCAGGACTGAGATGAAGAAGGCCTACTCGTTGGCGTCCGGCTTCCTGCGGCTTGAAGCCGGGAGGCGGCGGACCGAACCGCGGTGCGCACCGCGGCGCGAGCCGCGGCGCCCGCTGCCGGCGCTCTTCTCGGCCAGGTTCTTGCGATAGTAGTACATCAGCGTCACGTAGCCGAAGTGCCCGGCAACGCCCACCGCCGCCCCGCCGCCCAGCCAGAGGATCACCTTCCACCACGCGAACCCCCTGAACTCCCAGTGCCCGGCAGCCACGTTGTAGCCGACGACCAGCGCGGCGATGAGAACGACCAGGGTAAGGTATATGATGACCACGCCCTTGGGGCCCAGCTTGTGCTTCACGAAGATGATGAACTTCTCGAGGCCGTTCTTGCCGGCCAGGAACTCGGCCTTCTCCTCGTCGTCCATGTCCTCGAAGGTCTTTTTGGCCTGCGCCCGGCGCGAGGCACGCTCCTCGCCCATCACGTGTTCCAGCGTCACCTTGCTGCGGTGGCCGCAGTCCGGGCAGGCCATCCAGTCGCCTATCTTCAGTCCCGTGGGGTCGAGCTTGCCCTTGCGGCAGCGCGCGCAGACGAAGCTCTTGGCCACCGGCGGGATCTCGACGGTCTCCAGGCCCGCGGGACCGCCCACCGGCTCGCGGGGCACGACTGGAGTCTTGGGGCTCTCGTCCTCGGCCATCGTCTCGTCCTAGCTGTTCATCGCGATGCGGTCGGCAACGCCGGAGACCTTCTCGAAGGCCGCCGCCGCCGCCAGCACGCCGCTGTCGTCGAAGCTGCGCCCGATGATCTGCAGGCCCACCGGCAGGCCATCGACAAAGGCGCAGGGCACGGAAATGCCGGGCAGGCCGGCGAGATTCACGTTGATGGTAAAGACGTCCGAGAGATACATCGACAGGGGATCGTCGACCCGGTCGCCCAGCCTGAACGGCACCGTCGGGCTGGTGGGCGTCACGATGTAGTCGACCTTTTCGAAAGCAGCGTCGAAGTCCTGCTTGACCAGCGCCCGGACCTTGAGCGCCCGCAGGTAGTAGGCATCGTAGTAGCCCGCGCTGAGCGCGTAGGTTCCCAGCATGATCCGGCGCTTGACCTCCTCGCCGAAGCCCTCCCGCCGGGTCCGGGAGTAGAGGCTGAGGAGATCCGCGGCCTCCGCGCTGCGGTGGCCGTAGTGCACGCCGTCGTAGCGAGCGAGGTTGGAGGAACACTCCGCGGTGGCCACGATATAGTAGATGGGCACCGCGTACCTGGTGTGCGGCAGGCTCACGGGCACCAGCTCGCCGCCGAGCTCCCGGAACTTCCCGATGGCGGCGCGAACCGCGTCCTCCACGCCCTTCTCCATCCCGTCGATGAAGTACTCCTCGGGCACGCCGAACTTCCTGCCGGCAACGTCGGCCGCGCGCACCGCGGAAAGCACCTCGCCCGGTTCCCACTTCGCCGAGGTCGAATCCCCCGCGTCGTGCCCGCCGATCACCTCGAAGAGCAGGGCCGCATCCTCGACCGTTCGCGAGAAGGGGCCGATCTGGTCCAGCGAACTGGAGAAGGCCACCAGCCCCCGGCGCGAAACCGCGCCGTAGGTCGGCTTGAACCCCACCACGCCGCAGAAACTGGCCGGCTGGCGAATGGACCCCCCGGTGTCCGACCCGAGCGAGACCGGCACCATCCCGGCGGCCACCGACGCGGCCGAGCCGCCCGACGAACCGCCCGGGCCGCGATCGGTGTCCCAGGGGTTACGAGTGGTGTGGAAGGCGCTGTTCTCGGTGGACGAGCCCATCGCGAACTCGTCCATGTTGGCCTGGCCCACGACTATCGCGTCGGCGGCCAGCAGTTTCTCGACCACGTGCGCGGTATACGGCGCGCGGTAGCTCTCGAGGATCTTGGAGCTGCAGCTGGTAACGTGCCCCTCCCAGCAGAGGTTGTCCTTGACGATCACCGGCACGCCGCCGAGCTTTCCGAGCTTCCCGCCGGCGGCCAGACGCCTGTCCAGCTCGTCGGCGCGCGCCAGGGCCTCTTCGCGACAGTCGCGCATCAATGCCTTGACCTGGCCTTCGACCTGCTCGATGCGCGCGAAAGCACCCTCCACCGCCGCCCGGCAGCTGATGCTCCGGGAGGCTATCCCGGCCGCCAGCTCCGCAGCGCCCAGCTTCCAGCTATCCACGCTTGGCCCTGCCTTTCTTCTTACCGCGCGCAGCAACCGGCCGCGTGCGACTGTTGCCATTCTTGCGCTTGGGCAGCGTCACGGCCATGGGGACTTCCCCGCAGTCCGGGAACTCCGGGCAGCGCACGCACTCCGCCCAGATGCGGTGCGGCAGTTCCGAACGGTCGATGCGCTCGAATCCCAGCTTCTCGAAGAAATCCGGGACGTAGGTGAGCGCGAATACCCGGTGCGCACCCAGTTTGGGGGCCTCGCGCAGGCAGGCCCGCACCAGCCGGCGGCCCACTCCCCTGGTCTGGGCGGTCTCGCAGACCGAGACGCTCTTGACCTCGGCGAGGCCCTCCCAGGAGATGTGCAGGGCAGCCGTGCCGAAAATGCGCCGCTTTTCGGCGGCCACGAAGAAATCGCGCAGGTTCTCGTAGAGCTCCATGCGCGAACGAGCCAGCATGCGCCCCCGCTTGGCGTGCCGGTTGATGAGCTCGTGCATGGCTTCGACGTCGCCCATGCGCGCCTTGCGGATCTTCAACGGCATCCCTCCCCGTTTCGAGATTTGCGATTCTATTTGGGGGCACAGCCCTTGTCAAAGAACCAGAGTCTTGCGAAAGCCGCGACTTTCAGCTAGCATGGTATGGTCCTGGGTGTCTTCAGCGGCACTATCTGGGCGGTACTATCTGGGGGGGGTGCAGATGCTGGACCGGTCAATAGCGTCCCGGGTCTCCTTCCGTCGAGGATCCTGAAGTCCGGCAGTCGCGCATTTCGGGATACTGACGTTATGGAAGAGCTGAGGACTTCAGACCTCAAGCCCGGCGACCGGCTGGACCGGCCGCTGTTCCACGCCAGCGGCGAGACCCTGATGGGACCGGGAAGGACCATCACCAGGCAGACCCTCCGGACCTTCGAAGAAGCCGGCATCGAGGTGGTCTACCGCCCCGAACCCGGGCGCGACCCCGGCGACTTCATCCACAACGCGCGGAACACGCCCATCGCGGTGAGAGAACTCGACGTCGGGTACCGCACCACCAAGCCGCTTTTCGATCGCGACGGCACGCTGCTGATGGACGAGGACATGGTCATCAGTCCGCGTCTCGCCGAGAGGCTCGAGCAGCGCGGGGTGCACTGGATCTACGTCCGCAAGGACGCTGCGGAACTGAACCTCGACGAAGTGGAGGCCTTCAGGCGACAGATCGGCGAACTCGAGCGTTCCATGCCCGCACCGGTCGAGCAGCAGATCGACGCCTCCCGGCTGATCAAGGCCGAGGACTGCCGCCGCGAGGTGATCGACAGGCTGATCGAGTCCGGGGGCGAGATGCGCGTCAGGCCCCAGGACACCCCGCTGGCCGAGGACCTCAAGAAGCACGCCCCTCTCGAGGCCCGCAGCGAGGAGAGCAAGAACGGCTTCATGATGATGCACGAAGAGGCCGTGCGGACCACCGCCCAGGTGTTCAACGCATTTCGCCAGCAGCGCGAGATAGACGAGTCCTGGATCGGAGACGTCACCCGCCGCGCAGTGGGCGCCCTGATCGAAGACCACGACCTGCTGCTGAACCTGGCCACCCTGGGCACGCCCGGCGAGCCGCTGATCAGCCAGTCGCTGGGAGCAACGGTGCTTTCGATCGCCGCAGCCGCGGCCACCGGGTACAGCCGGCAGCAGGTTCTGGAGATGGGCTACTGCGCCTATCTCCACGACATCGGCATGCTGCGCGTGTCCAGAGAGATAATCGAGAAGCCCGGCAAGCTCAGTGGTCGCGAGCAGTCCGAAGTGCAACGCCACACGGTACACAACCTCGATCTGCTCGAGAGGCTGGTCGGCCATCGCAGCGGGCTGACCGGCACGGTACCAATCGTCGCCTACCAGTCCCACGAACGCGAGAACGGCACCGGCTACCCCAAGGGCCGCAAGGGTAACGTCATACACGACTTCGCCAAAGTGCTCTCGGTCTGCGACACCTACCAGGCCATGACCAGCAACCGCCCATATCGGCCGGGGATGCTGCCCTACCAGGCAATGGAGCAACTGCTGCTCATGGCCGCCCGCGGGCAGTTGGCATCGTCCGCAGTCAGGGCGCTGCTCAACTGCATGTCGCTGTTCCCCGTCGGCAGCTGGGTGGAGCTCGAGGACGGCTCTATCGCCAGGGTGGTGGCCGGTTCCGGAGCTGTGTACACCCGCCCGGTGGTCAGCGTCGTCTTCCGGGGCGGCAAGCGCCTGGATGAACCCGAGCGCATCGACCTGTCTGCGGAGAAGGGCCTCAGGGTTTCGCGGCCGGTTCCCGCACCCCATGGCGCGGTCGGGGCCATGGACGCGTTCTAGCTGCGATTTGCTTTCAGGCGCATGACCCTGCCCCCATCTTCCGCCGCGATCCGCCAATAGCTTCCGGCCGTTGCCTCCAGGAACCTGGCATCGTGGCTGACCAGCAGCAGCCCGCAACGGACCTCCTTCAGGGCGGCTTCCAGGCACTCGATGGACGGCAGATCCAGGTGATTGGTGGGCTCATCCATCACGATCAGCCAGGGATCGCGGACCGCACCCAATGCCAGGAGCAACTTCCGCGCCTCGCCGGGACTGAGCTGCCCGCTCTCGAGAAGACGTCGGGGATCCGAACCCAGGCTCCCGACTGTCTTCATCACTTCGCCCTTGTCCCTGCGCCCCAGCGCCCGGACCTCTTTCAGCATTCGGGCGCTCTGCCCCGCGGTGATCTCCTGCGCCAGATACACGAACCTGTCTGCGGGGAGCTTGAGGCCGGACACCGCACGCTCGAGCAGCGTGCTCTTGCCCGAGCCGTTGGGCCCGACCAGTCCTGTCCAGCCGGGCCCCAGACTCAGGTTGAAGTCATCGAATACCGGCTCGCTGGCCGAGTCGTAACGGAAACCGAGATCCTCTATCTGCAGGTGGGCAAACGACATCAGGCGCCTCCAATCGCAACGCGCACAGCGGCGTACGGCGCCACCGCGTGCTGGTTCGTCCGGTCAATCCGGTTGCGTCAGAAGCGTATGCGTATCACTCAGCCGTCCTCCCTGTAGACCTCGTGTATGAACTGCCCCAGATCGTGCTCCGGACGAAGTCCGTAGCCGAACTGCTCGCACCAGAAGCGCGGATTGGGCCCGGGCACGGTGAAGCGCCGGAAGCCCATCTCGCGGGCGAGACCTTCCACCATCCGGATGAAGCTCACGCCCAGGCGCCGGCCGCGGAACTCCGGCGCGGTGTGCATCGACAGCCAAATGAAAAGGCCCGACACGAAGTTCATCTCGAACATGTACTGCGTGTCGCGATCCCAATTGCCCTTGGCTCCGTCGTAGCGCGGCGAGTGCTTCCGCGAGATGTAATCCACCCACACGGGGCCGCGCCGCGGCACGCGGATCTCCAGCCGGTCCTCGGGGTCGAAGTGCTCCCAGTTCTGGATCGCGGTGCGCAGCAGTGCGGTCACCCCCGTGGAACGAGCCAGCGGACGCCGACGCGCTACCTCGCGCTCCAGCGAAATTGCCAGCCCCTCGAGGTAGCGCCGCAAGACGGCATCTGTTCCCGGAGCGCCGCAAACCCGAAGCAGATCCTTCACTGCATCCGCGCTGAGGTCAGAGCGGCCCAACTTCTCGAGGGCGCTGCGCTTCAACGGTTCAGTCTTCAGCGCCGCGCGCAGAACGGCCAGCGCCGCGCGCTGCTCGCCCTCCAGGCTGTAGTACACCAGCTCACAGTGCAGATCCAGGCCGGCCTCCTGCGGGACCCGGATTGTGTTGGCTTCCAGTATCATCGTTCCTGCTCCCCGGAGCGCGGGAGGGACGGAGCGTAGAACCGCCCCTCCCGCCTCCGTTCATTCTCCTTTCACCTTCTGAGCGGCTTGTACATCAAGATCTCGTCCATGTACTCGCCGTACCAGCTGAAGCCCTTCGGGATTCGACCGCACTCACGAAACCCGACCTTGCGGTAGAGCTTCTGAGCGACCTTGTTCCTGCCAGCCGTACTCAGGCGGATGATCCTGACCCTGAAGTGCTCTCGGGCCAGCTTGATCAACAGCTTCATCAGCCTGGTGCCGATGCCCATCCCTCTGCCCCGGCTCAGGGCAATGCCCAGGCCCGCGATGTGAGCGTTCCAGCGGGCCTTGCTGGTCCTGACGCTGCCCGAACCGGCGATCTCCCCGTCGAGGGTTACCACGACCAGGATCGATCCGCCCTTCCCGAGGGCTTTCATCGCGTCGCGCATGAACTTGCGCTCCTCGGCAATGGTCACGCGCTTCTGCCGGCCGATGTACACACGGTCCCTGACCAGCCGGTTGATGTGGCGCATACAACCGACCTCGTCGCCGCGCTTGGGCAATCGAAACACGACCTCGTGCTCGCCGACGCGGAATTCGTCGAGGACCTGTCCTGGTTTGAGCTTCATGACTCAATTACTCCTTGGAGACGCACCCGTTCGGGTTGTGCGATCCTCCACCTAACGGGGTCTTTCGACCTCCTGTCGAACCGTCGTGATTCCGCCCTCCCTGGCGTAGTCCTGGCAGGGCCTGCCTGTTCTCGGGCGCCTCAGGCGCCGCTCGAACAGTCAGCAAACGCCCACAGCCTTTTCCGGCTGGCCTCGTCCATCTCCACCACTTCCGGGACGTGGTAGACGTCGCCGGAAAGGTCGCGGATCATGAGCCCTCCGCCGGGCGTCTGCCGCGGCCATTCGTCCAGCCGGGTCTGGAAGCTGCGTGGCCCCTGCCGGGTCATGACCTTCCAGCGCCGGAGCTCGAACTCTTCTTCGACCTCCTCGACGCTCTCGACCACCAGCATGAAGACGCTCTCGGACAGGGCCCGCTCAAGGGCCCGGCGTGAGACGGGCGGCAGGTCGTCGACATTCTCGATCAGGACCAGTTCCTCGTCCTTCTCGTTGCGCAGTGACACCCACCTGCCGGTCTCCGACCAAGGGAAACAACGCTGGGCCTTGACCGGCACGGAGTTCCCGTCCACGCCAGGTATTACCAGTCCGGAACCGCGCCACTCGAGCCGCAGAGGTCCCGGCCCCATGGGCCGGAAGCTCCCGGGCTGCCTGCGCGTCCCGACTTCGGTTCTCGTACTCATCACTCCCTCGCTTTCAGACCGCGAAGGTGCCGGTCAGCTCCTGCTGCATCCGGCACAGCTTGCGGTAGGTTCCCCCTTCGCGCGCAAGGAGTTCCTCGTGGGTTCCCTCCTCCGAGACCCGCCCCTCTTCGATCACGAAGAGCCGCGAGGCGCGCTTCAGGGTCGAGAGCCGGTGGGCGATCGCGAAGGTCGTCCGCCCGGCGATCAGCCGGTCGAGCGCCTCCTGGATCTGCCGCTCGGTCTCGGTGTCCACTGAGCTGGTGGCCTCGTCGAGGATCAGGATTCGCGGGTTGCTGAGCACCGCCCGCGCTATCGAGACCCTCTGTCGCTCGCCGCCGGAGAGCGTGTGCCCGCGCTCTCCCACCACCGTCTCGTACCCGTGGGGCAGCTTGCAGATGAAGTCGTGCGCCCCGGCCGCCCGGGCCGCCGAGATCACCCGCTCGCTCTCCGCCTCGGGCACGCCGTAGCGGATGTTGTCCAGGATCGAACCGTGGAACAGGTACGGGTCCTGGAGAACCATGCCCACCTGCCGGCGGTAGAGCTCCAGGTCCAGCTCGCGAACGTCATGCCCGTCGATCAGGACCTGCCCGTCGGTGGCGTCGTAGAAGCGCACGATCAGGTTGATGACCGTGGTCTTCCCCGCGCCCGACGGCCCCACCAGACCGATCATCTCTCCGGGTTCCACCTCGAATGACACGCCGCGCAGCACCTGGCGCACTCCGTCGTAGGCGAAGGTCACGTTGCGGAAGGCCACGCGCCCTTGCACCTGAGAGAGCACCACCGGTTCGGCCGCCGCGCGGACCTCCGGTTCGGTGTCCAGGATCTCGAACACCCGGTGGGCGGAGCTGGTCGCCCGGTTGATCATGTTGGTCATGGTGCCGATCTCCTCCACCGGGTGAGTGAACATCGTCATGTAGAGCATGAACGAAACGAAGGTCCCGATGCTCAACGCGACCACTTCCGAACCCTCCGGCGCCATCACTCTCGGCAAAGCCAGGATCCAGACCAACACCATCAGGCCGCGCACCGCACCCATCAGCTTGGGCCAGAAGGCGGTCCAGACCAGATGGAGGCTGTTCAACTCCTCGGTGACGTCGCAGTTCCGCTCCCGGAAACTCCGCCTTTCGGCCCGCTCGCGGCTGAAGGCCTTGACCACCTTTACGCCGGCGATGGTGTCGGACATGTACCCGGTGACCTGGGACCACTTCCTCCAGGCCCGCAGGCACAGCCGGCCCATCAGCTCGCTGTGCCGGTAGAGCCCTATGAAGAGCAGTGGCACCGGCACGACCATGACCAGGCCCAACCGCCAGTCGAGGCACAACAGCACTGTTGCCAGCCCGATCAGGGTCACCACCGACAGCGAAAAGTTGACCACGCCGAAGGCGATGAAGTGCCAGAGGCGGTCGATGTCGCTGGTCATCCGGCTGATGATGCTGCCGGTCTTGGTCTTGGAGTAGTAGCTCAGCGACAGCCTCTGAAGGTGCTCGTAAAGCTCCGCCCTGAGATCCCGGGCCACGTCCTCCCCGAGGATGGCCATGTATCTCAGGCGCACCCAGGCGCACAGTTGTCTCAGCGCGTAGGTCACGCCCACCGCGGCCACCGCCATCCAGGCTGTCCGGCTCGCCTGCTCCCAGGAGACTTCTCCAGCGCGGGCCGGCCGCAACGCTCCGTCGATCAGCACCCGCAACACGTAGGGCGGCACCAGCGAGAGCAGCGTCATCCCAGCCGCGGCCACTGTGCCCCACAGCACTCGCGAGCGATAGGGCCGGAGATAGCCGACCAGGCGCCAGATGATCGCCATGCGGTTGACCTTGACCGACGCGCGCGCCGAGAGCACCGGCGAGGCCAGAGCCTCGGCGTAGGTCTCGTCGGGGTCACCCACCGGGACCTCCCGTCCGGAAAGGCCCTGCTCCAGCACGAAGACCAGGTTCTCGACCGCCTTGCGCTGGCGGTGCGTGTAGCGCAACACCGCCAGCTCCGACTCCCCGTGGGCGCCGAGTACAGCCAGGACCGTGCAGCTCAGACCGGGGCGCGAGCGCAGCGCGGTAATCCGGCAGCGCTCGACCACGCTGAGCCCGTACTCTCCGTCCTCGCCCTCCGCGGCGATCACCAGGTGGCGCGGGGTGATCGCGACCCAGGTGTGGGACAGCTTCATCTCCGCGTCCAGGTCGGCCAGGGCGTAGAGCTGTACCGGCTGGCCCTCGCAGGCGGCCTCGATCCTCGCCCGCAGTCCGGTCGGCAGCCGCTCGGGCTGATCGGTGAAGCGTTTGACGATCTCGATGTTTCTGCTCTGTTGCGTACTCATCTGTTTACTCGCTCTCGGGCCACCCCGGCCCTCTTCCCCCCGAAAAGGCCCCTATCGAGTAGGCAGGGGGCTTACGCCCCCCGCCTCTCACACCACCGGGCGTACGGTTCCGTGCCACGGCGGTTCACAGGCCGCGTTGAAAGCGCGAGTATTCATCGAGCAGGCTCACGAGCCCCAGCT